>Ga0056911_1000129_pt1 | contig 53052 bp, 80 predicted proteins | sample EBPBio132013_DNA_FD_55022 | JGI IMG/M metagenome (GOLD analysis project Ga0056911, IMG submission 55022) | Wastewater treatment Type I Accumulibacter community from EBPR Bioreactor in Madison, WI, USA - Reactor 2_5/13/2013_ DNA | ecosystem: Engineered > Bioreactor > EBPR > Anaerobic-Aerobic >... | reverse complement strand
CCGATGGTGATTGGTACGCGACAATGATTGTCACACCAACAGGAGGCAACGATGACCCCGCAACCCCGAACGACCGCGACCCGCAAGCAGGAGACACGGCAGGCAGCAAACGATGTACGCGTATGGCTGTCGCTGCCCGGCGCGGAGAGCCGCTACCCCGGCGCGAACACGATTGCGAACTACCTGACCATTTTACTGAACAGCGTAACACCGGATGCCGACGAACTGCTTGAGGACGAGTTAGCGGCGATCAAGTCGATAGTGTTAGGAGCAGCGTAACCATGACCACATTCAAAGTAGGCGACCAAGCACGCAAAATCAATTCTAATGTAGGCGATTGGCTGTCTGACGGCGAACTCGTCACGATTACCGCAGTGCACGATAACGGTTCTGTAAGCGTTGTCAACGGGCGCGCAAACCTAGTTGTCGACGTAAACCAGTTGCAACCGGAACCCGCCCCCGCGCCGACCGCAGACCCGCAGACGGCGGGGGAGGGTGCGCCGGACGATCCGCTAATTGCCGAGTACGGTGACGGCTATGCAGCAGGTTACGCTGATGGTCTTAAGGAACACGACCGCTTGCAAGCCGACAACGCCCGCCTCGCCGACGAGTTGGCGCAAGCGCGGGCGCTGCTTGATGTCGCTAAAGATACATTGAAGGCGTGTACAAAAGTCCTCGAATTGGGTGTCTTACCGTCAACAGAACCCTTTTTAAGCAAGTTTGTCTCAGTAGCGGACTTTGAAAAATCGAAGGCGGTTTGGGACACCGTGAATGCGGCTGACAAACAGGTTGAGGTGTTCTACACGTTGCTAAGTAAGCAGGTGTCTAAATGACGAGCGTCATCACCTACAACCCGAACGCCACGATGACGAACCCCGCGCCCCGCATCGGTGTTCACGTGAACCTGCCGTCTGCCGAGCGCGACGCGGACGGGTGGCACGTCACCGTGTTCGGTATCCGGCTGGCGGTGTACGTGGTGACGCTGCCGCGCTTGGATGCGGCGTGGTGGGCGGCGAAACGGGCACAGGGGACGGAGCAGCAAACGGTAGCGGTCGAGTATAAGAGTGCATAGAAAAGGTCTTATCAGCCCTGAAAGGGAAAGTATGAAATTACTTCCACCACCAAGCTTTAAACCCTATCGGCTGTTTAGTGCTGGTTGGGGTACTCAATCGACTGCTGTGCTTGTGCTACAGGCGCAGGGCAAGATCAAGCCCTACGATGCTTTTGTCTGGGCAAATGTCGGTGATGATTCTGAGCATCCAGAGACGATTGACTATTACAACAATCACATCGTCCCATTTGCAGCTCGGCATGGAATTCAACTGATCGAGCGCCAGCGTATCTACAAAGGTGAGCCAATAACGCTTTACCGCTTTGTAAACGATGTTCAGCATTCAATGCCCTTGCCCATGTATTTCAGCGAAGGTGGCAAAGGCAACCGCAAATGCACAATCGACTTTAAGGTTGAAGTGGTTAACCGATACTTCAAAAAAGAAGTTGCAATGTCGCATGTTGAGATGGGCATTGGTTTCAGCCGAGATGAAGCCTATCGCATCCATAAAAAGTATCCGGGCTGGCATGACCATAATTACACTCGCCAACCGAATGGGACATGGAAACGCGGAAAGAAGCTCGGCTTCTGGCGATTACACGAATTCCCTCTAACTGAGCTGCAATTGACTAAAGCGCAGTGTATCAAGTTGGTTGTAGATGCTGGACTCCCAGAACCACCACCTAGCCTTTGTTGGTGGTGTCCTTTCCAAGGCCGAAGCCGAATGCTCGACAAAAAGAAGAATCGCCCAGAGATGTTTTCGGAGATGATCCGATTGGAGGACGTGCTTAACGACCGCTATCAACTTTTGAACCATAACGCCAAAAAGAGTAAGCGTATTGGTTTTCACCCAGATCGTATTCCCCTACGCGAGATGCCGGATCAAATGGAACTCTGGCAAAACTTCAAAGATGTAGACGAATGCGACATCGGAATATGTGACGTTTGAGAAGAAAGATTATCAGTAAAGGAGCAACCCACATGACCCCACAAAACGACCCCATCGCCACCGCGCAGGCGCTCGCCGACCACGGCGCACACGTCGCCAACGACACGCTGACGCGGCAGCTCGAAGCCGCGCGGGGGGCGGGCGCGAGTAAGCAGACGGAAGCGGTGGAGTATAAGGAGGCGGTGTGATGAAGGAGATGGCATATATTGGGCGGAAGTGGTGCGGCTGTGTCGTGTGCATGATCGTTGATCGCCCCCAATATCTCAAAGATACCGCTAAGGAAGTTTCAAGTTGGATCAAATGGGGATTGACCGTCGAGCGCGTCACACCCGAAGAAGCTAGCGCTCAATTCAATTGGAACTGTGAACACGGCAACGAAGAACCCACTGAGTCTGAGCAACTTTCATTATTTTAAAAGGAGCAAACCACATGACCCCACAAAACGACCCCATCGCCACCGCGCAGGCGCTCGCCGACCACGGCGAACCCGCGTACCGGCGGATGCTGGCCAGCGAACAGGCGCGGGCAGCCGGGGGAAACAAGAGCGAGGCCGCCAGTGCAGTAAAAGCGGTGTACGAGCAGACGCGGGCGCTGAGTGTGCGCGGCGTGGATACGGATGCGACCGAGGTGTGGGATATAGTCGAGGGGATGGAGTGACTATGTGTAACTGGTGTGATGAGAACGGCGGAGAACTAACGTACTGCCAAAATTGCGGTCGTGAATTGTGTTGGGACTTCTTAGCACTGGATGATGTGACATCCCCGCCAAGTGTAACGACTACCGGCGATGTGTATTGCTTGTCGTGTGGCAAACGCGAGCAAGACGAGATTGACCGTGTTGAGGAAGAAGAAGCCGACGAGTATGGGTGGAACCATTACCCGTACAGTTGGTATGACGAGGATATGGATTTTGCAGACGAAGACGCAAACGGCGTTGACTTTGACAACGAAAGCGAGGCGCAGTCATGAACGACAGCAAGCAGACGGACGCGGCAGTGTGGGCAGGGCTGACGGAGGGCGAACGTAGCGCGTTGCGGGTGATAGACAACGGCGAAGGGCTAGCGGTCGCTGGCGACGTTCAGGCGCTCTTTGAAAAGAAACTCATTTACGCCGCCGACACGTTATCTTTGTTGACCCCTCTAGGCGATGCCGTCCTAGCCGCCGGAACCGCCGCCGACCGCCAACCCGACAGCGGGGCAGCGGGGGGGCTGTCGAGCGCCGCTACGAAGGCTATACACGCGACGATTTGCTATCGCGTGTTATCGACCAAGACCGCATCATCCATGAACTGTACACAGGTAAGCATGGTGTCATTCCACACCCGTCCGAAGTCTATCAGGCCGGATTGTGGGAGATTTATAAGCCGGATGAACATCAGGGACACGCCGAACATGTAGGCGATGTAGGCGAACTCGCCGACCTCCGCGCCGCCAACGACACGCTGACGCGGCAGCTCGAAGCCGCGCGGGGTGAGGTTGAGCGCCTCAAGAAACAGGTTAAACGTCAGAAGCGCAAGGCTGACCTCGATGACGGGTTTATCGACTTCCTGACCACAAAGGACGGCTAATGATGGATTACTTAAAATTCATGTCGCTTAACTTTTGCCCTGACTGCGGCGAGGCACGAGGCATCTGTAAATGCGAAACAGTTGATTTAGAAGGCAGGTATCAAACCTTCATCAAAAGCCGCCCATTGGCATGGTGGCGTGGCTACATGCGCGAGGCCTATACCACTTACGCAAAACTGGTTGATCGCCCGTTAACGATGGCAGACAAACGCCGCCTATGGAAGCGCCTAAAGTCAAATCACCGTGAAGGTGCTATCGGTAGCGCTGTAGGGCTTGCGAACGTAGCCAATATATTTGCAAAGGACGGTGAATGATGAATAACCGCATCCGCCTTATCTGGATAGCATTAACAGCCCCGTGCGCGGTGATCGAGGCACGTGCGGTGGTAATTGACAGTGCGTGGGAACAAGTCTATCTCGACTCTGTTCAGGAACGTTTAGACAAAGTACAACGTGTGTCATGGGATTTAATCGGCGTGAGTATTGCCCATAGTACCGATGGCCTCGATACGTGGGAAATTCAACAGTTCTTAGAGAGTTCACCGCGTATCATTCGCAAACTGTTGAACATGGCGACCGCACAGCAAGCCCCCGCCGACCCGTCAGCGGCTCGGCGGCGGGGAGGCGGGTGGGGGACGGTAGGAGGCGATAGACAACAAAGGAGAGCGAGAGGAATGAAATCAATGTCGATTGCAGAACAAACAACGAAAGGCTTTAAGGAATATCTACTGGATAGTTTTTGCTACGAATTCTATGAACACTTGGACGGATACGAAGAGTCAACCATTGAAGAAGTCGCCAACGAAATCGTTAAAGGCATCCAAGTGTTTGCTGCTGGATTAAGTTTACAAGAAATTGTAAAAGTGGTCTCGGAAGTTAACGATGACCTATTTGCCGACAGCACAGACGCGGCGAACACGAAGGAGGTGGACGGTGGGCTGGAAGAAACCTAACCTGCGTTGTAAGCAATTAAAGCGATCCCGTAAGCGGGCAGCGCCGTTGCAATCTGCGGCAAGAATGCCACAGCATATTCGTTGTAGGTGCGTTATTATGCCGGTGCGCGTGCCCTAGCCACCATACGAACCCGCCCCGCCACCGAGGCAGCGGGGCAGCACGTTCACGTTTGCGGGCGGGGTTAGGGTTGCGAGGACGCGGGCGGGGTAAATGTGTTAGCAGTTACAGTCACGCTGCCGGACTCTGTTGGCGAGCCGAAAACCGAAGGAATGCTAACGGTTGTCGTAGGCGTAGGCGGTGGCTTAATCAGTGCGTCGATAATCATTTGCAGACCTTCGCGGGTAAGCGCCTCAGTCGGTTGCGCGGGAGCCGTAGCAGCCTCGCGTCCGGCCTGTGCGCTATCCTCGTAGGCGATGCCGCCAATTAGCGCGACAGCGGCGAACGTGACGGTAGCAATCAGGATGTCGCGAGCGGTCGCCAGTTCAGGCACTTTCGCGATGATGACGTTGACCACGATAGCGGCGATCAGCGTCAGGAACTTACGCGAGCGCAGGAGCGCCAGCAGCGGGGCGATGATAGGCAGTTCGGATGGGTTCATAGAAGATAGTCCTTTCCTAGCGCGATACGCGCGTTACTAACGGGAGAACGAGAGAATGGGATTAGATAACTTCCCCACAATTCGGGAATTCGCTCAATCGAAATTCTTCACTGATGCAGATATATTCCTATCTGTTTTTGGTCAGCATTTCGCGGATTATCGAGTGATAGAAACTAGGGGCGTTTTACTGACCGAACACACCCATGTAACTTGCAATTTGTCAGACGGGAAGCGCACAACATTCCGGTACACGATACAAGAGGGCATCAAAGTGATCGCTGTTTATTTCCTCACAGATGCTGAGCTAAACCCGCTAGCCCCACCCCGCTAGCCCGTTGGCGGCGCTCAGGCGGCGGGGGTCAGGGTCGCGGGCGTGGTCGAGGCAGCCTTGCTCACCTTCACTTCGACTTCAGCAGTCCCTATTCCCTGCCCTAGCCACGCCATACCGCTGATAATCGCCTTCAGCCCGTTCTCAATCGCCGTGAGCCGTGCCGCTTCGATAGCGGGGGAGCGCAGGGTGAACGACAGCGTGTAGGCGTACAGCGTTTCGGCGGGGGGGATTGGTGGTTCCGGCTCGACAACCACCGGCGGGGTGTACGGCGTGAAGGTGACTTTATTCGCCTGACGTGACACCCACCCTTCTTGCCCGCCTTCTAAGCGGATTTTGACCCAATATTCCGCCCCTGCGACCATCTCCTCAAGCGCCGTTACAATCGCCCCATGCGGCACATCGCCAATGTCACTGGTAGTCGTAACAACAGGCGCGTTCCGTAGGTTTACAATGCTACCAGCAGCGCCGGATGGCGTGCTAATCTTATACTTGCTGTTTGCGGTCAACGGTGTGACGGAGTACGGTGGGTTTAACGGTGCGGTTGCCATCGGTTGTAACTCTCCTGCTTCATGTGCGTCTGTAAGTGCTTTGATGAACCCATTGTCAGTGTCGATACGAAAGCGGCTCCACTTCCGAACATCGTCATCACCCCAACAGAAGATTGATACGTCTACGCCGTAGGGCTTGTACCATTTCACCCACTGGTCATATAAATATTTGAACGCTTTTGCGCCGCTCCAAGCGATACGGCTATCACTGTAACCCGCGTAAGCATCTAGCCCGCCGTCAGGCGCACGGTACACGACACCGTACTCCCCTATCGACACATCGAAAGGCCACGCGGGCGGGGTCATCGCTTTCGCCGCTTGGATGCCAAGCAAGTAACGACCGACCATACCGCTAGCGTCTTTGATGTCCTGTGGTAAGTATTCGTTGGGGCTGAACGTGTGCAGTGGATGCCACTTCGCCAGCGCTCGCCACATCGCGCCCATTCGCGCGTAATCGGCTTCTCGCGGGTTTCCAACGGCAAAGCGCCCTACTGCTACCTTCCAGCCCTTAGCGCCGCACAAATCCATGATTTTGGCTTGCCACGCGGCGTATACATCCATATTATCGTTAACCGACTCATTATCAGTAAGAACGGTTAACCCTGCTAATAGGTAGTTGTAGTTGTCGTCTATCCACCGTTGGCATCCGTTATAATCGTCAACGATCAGGTTGCCGAATGCGTCCCGATGCCATTTGAGAGCATATTTATCCTTAGCGTGATTGCCGTCATCGCTATGGTTCCGAAATATGACACGCATGTTTGGGTATTTCTTTTGTAGCTCGATGCTAAACGAGAATGCTTGCGTTTTCCTTCCCCCACCCACAATGTTGATTACCCTCGGCTGTAAACCCGCTATCGCAACGCGAAGCGAGTTTAAGTCTTGATAGATTGCATCAAAAACAACATGAAACGAAAACGCACTTGTCATTGATGTTCCTTTAGATATTGCGCCCTGGCGTGGTGCGCTTCCTCAGCAGTCGCGAATATCCCTAAATGGATTTCTTTTTGATTGATACGTACTCGCGCTGTCCACCGATCCCCGTAGACATAAACACCGCGATAACCGCTAATGTTCCCACGCCGCGGCGGTGGGTTATCAATCAAATACAATGCGCGTTCTTGCCAACCTTCGATTTCATTGATGTACGCGAACTCACCGTAGTGAATTGCCGCATAGTGGTTATAAACAGATGCCGCGTCCTCTGCCGTGTGATACCAACCCAAATCTTTTTCTTTGCTATTTACGGTTATCCTTGCGCGATACAAACCAGTTCTTCTATTCAAGCTCGCGCCTTTATATCCAGTGGTGTTATTTCGCTGGATACCGACGTTTTGATTATTTTGCATCTTAGTCGCGAGGCGTAAGTTAGAGCGGCGATTGTTCAGCGGATTGCGGTCAATGTGGTCTGCGTACTCGTCATCAGATAACGGTCGTCCTATCACCCGTTCAAATACTACATTATGAAGCCTGAGGGTCGGGCGCTTCCTTATTTGATTGACGCAGTACACAGCGCCATTTTCGTAGACTTTCGGAGTCCACGTAATCAAAGCCAAGTCAGCGTCTTGCTCATCAATGATCGCCACATGCCCATGCTTCAGTTGTATCTCAATCGTTCGTGGGGTATAATCAATAGTAGCCATTTGCAAGTTCCCTTTGCTGATGGTTAGAACGCGCTGCGGTGGTGGAACACCTGTGGCGCGTTTGCGTTTTATAAGAACAATTATACCATACTTTGAGGGAGAAAAGCTAGTTTCTCGGCCTCCCCTCGTCACCGAACCACCAACGGGCGAACTTCCGCACCACGTAATCGATCACCACGAACACCGCTAACACGAACGCGAGTGCGAGGATGAACATGTTAGCTTGCCTTCGGTAACTCAGCGGGCGGGGTGTCGTCCTTAATGACGTTGGCGGGGGTCAGCAGTTCCAACACTTCATCGTGAAACTTGTCCCACTCGCTTTTCATGCTGTCGAATTTACCCATGACATCCGCGCATTCATTGCGTTCTTCGAGCGCGGTCTTAATCCCACCGAGTTCTTTGGTAATGCCTTCCATATGCGTCGCGATGTCGATTTTGATCGCCGCAATATCCGCTTTCGTTTCCGCGTGCTGCTTATCCACATCGGCGCGAAACTCGTCAATCGACTCGGCAGCCGTCGACGTGTAGCCGCGAAAGTCAGCGCTGAGTACGCCCAGCGCGTCCGTCTGCTTGCGCATCTCACCTGTGTTGTCGGCTATGGATTGGATCGCTAGTTTGGTTTGTGCCGAGTTTTGTTCGACAATCACCGTCAACTTAGCGCTGTTTTCGGCTTGAATACGGTTGTTTTCGACTTGCTGCTTGTATAGGTTAATGATGGGGGGAACAACTTTCCACATCACCACAATGACGACAACCGCCATAAAGATAGCGAGGAATACAAGCAGGTTATTCGTCGGCACTTGCGCGGCTGCCTGTGCGATTTCAATGGTTTGTTGGGCTGTTGGCATTACGCGACCTCGTTTGATGTTAAGGCTTTTCCGCCTCCGTTGTGTGATAGAGTCATAGAAGCTGCTCCTAGTAGGCTTAGGGGTGGTTAGACGCGCCGCCTGTGCTTTGAACACGGCGGCGTGTCGCTTAGTTAGCGGGTGTTCTTCAACACGTGCTTGAGCGCCTTGAGTACGCCCGTCAAATCTTGTGAGATTTCGACCAGCAGCGGCGCGGCGTTGGCAAGCGTGGGCGCGGCTTGGAATGTCGCCTGTTTCGCGCCTAAATCGGTTAGCGCCTTATTGATCTTGCCAAGCAGGTCGTCAACGTTGGCGGTTCCCTGAACACGCTCTTGCTGTTCAGTGGTTAGCATTGCAGGGTTGTGCAGACCCGCGATACGGGTAGCGGCATCAATATCCGCTTGTGAAGCATCGTCTTTCATCGCCAAACGGATACCATCCCGATCCAATACAACGCCCTGAAAGGCGGAGACGGAAGCCTTTACTTCCTCATGTAGCAAGTCTATGTTTACTGCTGCAAGTTGTGTATTGATTTCCATTATACGGTTGTCAACTCCCATGCGTAGATTTGATACAGGGTTACAATAGCCGTGCCTGCCGAGGTCGCCGTCTGAATTTTGAACGTGTGCGAACCGGCGGCGAGCGCTGCTACTTTATACGGGAACGAAATATTCGTATTGTAATTGGCGACAAAGTTCTCGTAGGTAAACGTGCGCTCAGTTGCCCCGTCAACGTTAAGCGATATAGAGACCGCCGCGCCGACACTAGAGCAGTCGTAGATGCCATTTACCAGCACCAATACCCCGCCCCCATAAGTTGTAAATGTGATAGATGAGCCGGTCACATCGACCAGAGAAGCGCTTGACGTGGTGACGGTCGCCGCAAGGTCAACAGCCGACGGCGGGTTCCTTAGAAAGTCGAGGTTGTCGCGCAAGTGCTGGTTCATCATGGCGGCATCTGCGAGATCGCCTGTTCCCCATGTGCGGGGTACTGTCCAAATAGCTGACATGCTTATAGTCCTATTCTGGTCGTCAAACCGATTTCAGATTTACCGGGGACACCAATTAACCACGAGGTGTCACGCGAGGCTTGCTTGAGGTACCACGTTGTATAGTGGTTCTTACTTTGCGCGTTAATGCGGTGCTGCTCACCGACGATGATGTAATCTTGGTTGTGGTTAATATCGCTGTCAGTGATGGTGATCCGGTCGCCAATCGTGTGCGTAATCATGTAACCGGCTTTGGTTGCGCTCTGGTTCGCGAGGAAGGTTACATTATCAATCCGCGCCGTCGGTGTGCTGTAGCGGTTCACGATATACTTCAGGACGTTATCGGCGAATGTGGGGTCGTCAATCATCTTGATATTCAACGGCTGCTTCGTGCGTTCGTCATATCGGCGAACGCTCTGGTAATCCTTGTAGCTTGCACTCTCGTCATACCACGCCAGCGGAGACCCGCGAAAAATCAATCCCCACACATAAATCGGAAAGTTGTTTCGGTTATCAATGACGACCTTAACGGAGGTCGCCCCGCCGTCCGCCCACACGTCATAGCCGCCTGTAACCAATACCGCGCCCGCCGAGTCGGTGGTCGCAAAGTATGGATCGGTGTTGATCGGTTTGAAGTTGTAACCGCCCCACCGCTGCGGCCCCGTAATCGAGGCCATGTACCGTCCGGTAACGGTCTTAATTGTTTTCGCCTCAACACGAACCACATTGTTCGGAATTGACCATAACACCGTACCCGCGCCGAGAATGTACTTGATGGTGTAATTCAGCGTGAGGCTGTTGATTAAGTCGTCACCGAAAAAGTATTCCATGCTCTCAAACGTACTTGTCGCCAAGCTGAGTACCGACGTGCTGTTGAAGTCGTCGTGATGGCGGTTGTGGAATATCCATTGGCTTGTGCGGGGGTCGAAATAGAAACGCCCGCCCGCCTCACCGAGTACCACGTCGCGGATGAACTGCTGCCCCTGAACGCCCCGCCCTGCATCCGCGTTTGCGCCAGAGAACGTGAACGTTGACTTACCTTGCTCGAAGCTGGTATTTCCGTTTAATCCAACATAGGTCGTTACGCCGATTTCACTGGAACCGGACACGCCGACCATCCACTGATTAGCCGCATAAGGCCACGGTGCCATCGTGGTCTTAAAGAAGTCGGTCAGCATTTCATCAGTTCGCGCATTGATAAGCAGTCGAGGAAAGTATTCTTTATCCCCTAACTCGTTCGTTGCGTCCTGTATCACCACCGTCACCATCCGGTCGGCGATGTTGGCGCTTTTACTGTTCGCGCCGTACTTAATGCCGCCGTAAGTGATTTTGCCGACGAATAGCTGCTGCGTAGAACCGTAAGTCGCCCGAAAACGAACCAGAACACTCGGTCGCAGTAAGCCGCCATAACGCGAAGTCTGCTTGACCGATACATCGTCAATCGTGATATTCACAGATGGCGATAGGTTCTCAATTTTGAAAGTGCTTGAACTGGCGACAAAGTATTCGGTGTACTTGCCGGGTTGGTTGTAGATCGCGATACGGGTAGACCCGCTGTAAACGGCAATCGACCCTGTGCCACAGTAGCCAATGGTAATCGTCAGCCGGTAGGTGCTGTTCGTGGTCAGCGGCGTTTGCGAGATGCTAACGGTGCCGCTGGTGCTGTAGATATTACATGCGCCCGTTCCTGTGCCGCTGTGCCCTTCGCCGAAGCCGACCTGCTTGATTTCGGGATCACTGGCAACTTCACCCGTAACCGTCCAATTCGACGGATTGCCGCCCGACCAACTCGTGAAACCGCCGTTCGTTATCAGTTCGCTCCCCAACGTTTCAGGGTTGAAAACACCCGTGCGGTTATCAAGATTGATGAGCATTTGCGCAGGCGGGGCAACGGGTTCACTAATCGCGCTGTATGCGTCCTGCCCGCGTGTGAACCCGCTTGTAAGCTGCACATCGTTGATAAGGTAGTCGGTTATGTCGTCATAAGTGCCGCTAAACGTGTTGTTGCGTTTGGTGTCGAGTTTGAGTTCATAGGTAATTGCGACCATTAATTCGGCTCCACTCGCGGGTCAGCCCCGAAAACACGCCCGCCGTTATTCTGTACGCTGCCGCTGTTCCCGCCCCCGCTGCCGGAGCCGCCGCCAAACATCCCTAGCACGGTGTTCAAAACATCCATGCCCTGAATATCAAGCTGAACAGTCACTTTATGGACTTTGGAGACCAGCGCTTCCATCGCCGATTGAATGCCGGTGACTTGCGTGTTCACTTCCGTGAATTGGCTTGTCACCCCCGGCATGTCCTCACCCATTTGCTCAATGTCCGACTGCATATCGGCGACCGCCTGCACCGTCGTATCGCTTACGAGCGTGTTGACATATTGCGACGGGTCGAAACCTGCAACCGCCTCATAACTGCTGCCCATGCCATACGTCCCCGCGCCCATGCTGTAGGCGTTCTTTGCGCCAGTCAGTGCAAGCACTTGGTCGACACTCATCCCCATACGGGCGGCAACCTGCCCCGGCGTTTCGCCCTGTTTCACCTCGAATTGTGCGCCCGATGCGCCGGTGGGCGTGTAGCCCGTCGCGCCGGTTAAACCCGCTGCGATTTCTGCATCGGATAGCCCCTGATAGGCAGCTTGCTCTAGGAACGCATTCACGTTCTTAATAGCGTTATCCATCGCCTCTTTACCGAGGTTTTGCCCGATCTCGGTAATAACCGGCATCACGTCGTTTTCGAGTGTCGAGCCGGAACCGGTTTCCCGCCCGCTGGACATCTCAAACTGCTTTTGAATAGCCGCTAGCTCAGCATCGGTATATAGCCCCGACTTCGCGGCGCTTTCATAAGCCATATTTTGCAGTTGTACGAGACTGCCGTCGCCTTTCTTGCGCCCTAACAAGCCATCCAGAGTCATCCCCTGAATGTTGGTGATCTTGTCGCTCATCTTCTGAAGGTTATCGACAATCCCCTGCGCCTTCTGGACATCCGCATCAGGGATAAACCCTTGTGCCGCTTGCGCTTGCAAACTCGCTAAGTCCTCTTGTGCGCTGCCGAGTAGGTTATCGAGCGTGCCGACATCGGTCGCATTGTTGATGTCCAACAGCGGCCACATATCCCCGTAAGCGTTGACGAACGTATTCAGTTCATCGGTTGCGGCGGCGATGCCCTGCCGTTGGCGTTCCCATAGGGTTGCTTCGCTTGGCGCCTGAAAAATATTGAAAATGTCCGCGACGTTAGATAGCTTGCCCGCGTTGACGCGCATGGTGTCGGCGAACGAATTGACGTACGCCAGTACATTCTTGCGGGCGTTATCGACTTGCTGCTGACGGTAGACTTCGTTCTCTTGCTCGATGGCAATCGACACGCTTTTGTCGTGCAGAGACATTAGGATGGCATCGGCAAACTGGCTCTTTTGCTCGTCCGGCACACCGATAAGCGCTTCCATCAGCGCTTCTTTGTTCTGCATCAACGAAGGGTTCGCGATAACCGATGCAAATGCGCTGTCGATACTGTTCACCCACGCCAGCGCCGCGTCCGCCGTATCGAATGTTTCCATGCCCATATACTGCGATATGGCATAGGTGTATTCATCCGAGAACGCCCGCGCCATCGAGTCGGCTTGCGCCTTCGCCGCCTGTTGCGCTGAACTGTTCCCGCTGCGAATTTCGATAATCTGAAACATCTGGTCAAGCGTGTTCGCAGCAGCGTCAACAACGTTATTGACACCCTGCCCTAAGTTCTGCTTGAGATTTTCAAAGCGCGTGTTGAGCTTTTCAGTACCGGTCGCCGCTTTGTCGAGGGTATCGCCTAAGCGCGAGATAGCCGCCTCACCCTGCTCGATAACAGCCGTGTTAAACGCCTGTTCCATGCCCATACCGGAGGCTTTAAGTTCCTCAATCCGTTGACGGACTTTCGCGCTGCTGATGCCGAAGGTATCCAAACGCGGAATAGATTGGTTCGCAAGCAGTGCGGCGAAGTCAGCGGCGGATTGTGCCGCATCATTGCCCATTGCCTTGCCTAAACTAACGGCTATGCCTGTCAGCTTACTCGCTTCCTCGCCTGTCGCTGCCAGTTCCATGAGTAGTAAGCGGTTACTCTCGCGCTGCAGCACCATGTCATCGACCGTGTTACGGGTCGCAGATCGCATCATATCAAGGTTTTTAGCCGCCTGATCCACCCCGCCGCTAAGCTGGGTAAACGTGCGTTCGGCGGCGTTCGCTTCTGCGCCGAGTTTATTGATTTCACCCGCCGCATCCAGCAAATACATTGCTGCCATCGCCTTCGCAACGAGTTCGGCTCCCTTTTCGAGGCCACTCATGCTTTCGGTACTCTTTTTGGTACCTTTGTCGAGTTCATCTAACTCGCTGTTGACGCGCTTAAAGGCATCACTGGCATTATCGCGTGCGTCAAGTGAGATTTGAACTGAATAATTCGACATATGTGCCTCAAATTAAAAGCCCGCATGGGCTATCCACTACGGGCTTTTGCGATGGTGAGCGCGGCTGCGGCTTCCGGTGTCAACAATTCACGTTCTGCAAGCAAATCGTCCAACGTATCGAGGCGTTTATCCTGATACCTTGCCCACGCCATCATATAGAACTTGTCATCATGCGAAAGCGCGTTAAACTGCGAGGGGGTCAGCTTCCACAGCAGGCATGTTTTCAGCAGCAGATTGAGTGTCTTGTTCTCCGCGAAAGGAGTCTGACAGGTCATCCACCTTTGAGAACACTCTCTCGGTAGTCGCCATAACGACATTATGAAGCGCCAAGAATACACCCGACTTATTCATGACCTGCTTTATCTTTTCGTCGGTGTTTCCATTGAATACCGCACCCGCTTTTTCCAGCGCCCGCACCACGCGGTATCCGTGCCGTTTCCACTTCACCGTCTCAAGCGCCTTGATGTAATCAGGGTCATCGGGGTTCGGCGCTTTTTGCTTCGTTTTCTCATCAAACCCTGTCAGCGGGATTTCAGGCAGCGGGATTGCGATCATCGCTTCCAGCCATTCCAGCCATGTCAGCGTTGCCACCGGTATCTTAATCGTGCGCTTCTGCCCTGCCGTGTATTCCATGATGATCTCGACGTTGATGGTATCCGTCTCGAATAGCGCGGTCAGTTCTGCGAAGTCATACATGATTTAGACCGCCGCAAGAGTGAACGTACCGTTACTCTGGAACGTGAACTGTACCGAGTGAACGTCACCGCTGCCGCCTGCAATATCCATAATGTTGCCGGGGCCAGCGCACAGGAATTCGCCACTGAGCAGCGTCGAGCCGGTTGTCGTGTCCGGTGTGTAGAGCTGAACCGTGCGTTCGCCGCCCGCAATCGCCCACGCATTGAACACCTGATATGCAGCGGTAGAAGTCGAGCTGTAGCGCACGGTGACAGTAATACTGACCCCCATGCCGCCTTCGGTCGACTGTTGATACAGGCTACCGATGGTAAAATGCGTACCCATCGCCTTCGTAAACGGCGCTTGCACGTCAATCACATCGGTGCTGTAATCGGTGGTGACGGTCGCGGAGCCGGTCGCGTCAACCTTGAGTGTGCCCTTATATTTTGGAGTTGCGACAGCCATTATTCATTTTCCCCTTTGTTAGCCGCTTTCGACGGCGTATACACTTTCGGCGGTTCGACCAATTCGATCTTGCCGAGCTTGACCAACAATTGAACGAGATCAGGACGTTCAGCTAACTTCTCTGGAATTTCAGCGACTTCCCCCGCTTGCGCCCATAGTTGCCCTTCTTTTTCGGGGTACTGGTTCGGGTTATAGGCCATGTGGGTTAGCGCTCTGCACATCTGTTTCGCCATCATTCACACCTCAACTAATGATTTCTCGGATAGTGGAGGTTGCCATAACCCCCCAAAAGAAGTGACCACTTTCAGCCGGGTACTCGTATGTCCCCGGTGTCACGTTTAAATTGGTAAAACTCGCGCTGTTGTTATCAGTTTCCAGTAGATTGCGGTTTGACCGCACCGCGTCAATATACGCGCTGGTGTAGGCGATGAGCGCTTGCGTGACCTCACGACTACCGATACCTAAGCCAAGCGGCTTAAGCAGCATCAAGTCGTTAATCCGCCAGTCGATATACTGCTCACCACCACCGCCGATGCCGCTGTTGACGGTGACAAACTGCATCGACTCGCCCTCGCCGCCTTGTGCGAGGTCAAGTAGGATACGGCAGGGCAAATCGGCATTCACCACGCCGTTCGGGATACCGGTTAACCCGTAGACGGTCGGTGTCATGCCATCCACCAGCACCGTCATCGCCTCTACCGTGTCATAGATCGCGACAATTTCGCTTGTCATGGGCGGAACCTCTCGTATAGTTTCAGGATGTCCGCCACATTCTTCGGCAGCGTCGATGGCATTACGATTACACCGCTGGCACTCATCAGCGGTTCGCCCGCGCCCGTGTTCACAGTGTCGCGCTGCTTATAGAACCACTTTGCCAGCGCCTTTGTCGCCCATACGATGTCATCCGGCGGCGTGATGCTAAACGCCCACCGTCCGGTAACGGCTATCGCATCTTCGGGCGTGTCGTCATACGTCCAAGCGATGTTACTGCCGAGTTTGAGCTTGATTTGGAAGTACGGCGCGGTATTGCGCGGGTTCGTGACGTAATCACTTGCGGATACTGTTGCCCCGTCGCCATTGACTACGGTCGTAATCTGGCAAATGTCGTAGTCGAATGTCAGTTCATTGCCATCGACGCAGTTGTCATAATCAAAATAGCGGGTCGTATCCGCTTCACACTCGAACTCACGGTGCGTAATGGTCTCAATTACCCGCTGCGCATCAGCAATCGCGGCTTCCAGTTCGTCGTCATCGCTGGTTGCATCCGTGCCGATATACCGTCTCAGCGTATCCACGTCGATATAACTCATAACGGCTCCACTCTGTACATCAATTCGGCTGTCGGGTCGGGATACAACACCCTGCCCTTGTGGATATGCCCACACACCACGCTTAAATCGGCTAACTGCTGATACCCGTTGTGCTGCGCGTCAATCGAGAAGCACCAATCGCAGCCCGCGCCCTTGCGCCCGCGAAAGGGCATTGCCTCGATGACGTGCCGCTTAATCAACGTGCATCCCTGCCCTACGCCCGCCACTTCGATGACCTTGCCGTAACAATCCTTCGCAAGCTGCGGTAGTTTCGCGATACTCTCACCGCGCATGGCATCAAGATAGGTGTAGGCGCTCCATTCGGTCGGGCTTTCACGCCATACGTACACCCCATAAGCGATGTCGGTGTCGAGGTCGGCTAGCTTTTGCATGGCATCGGTAGGCAGGATCATGTCGCTCTCGGCACACATGAAGTAATCCCACTTGCCAGCAAGGAACACATCACGCGCCTCGATGTACTTTGCCGTCACCGGCTCGTCAACATCGTCGCCACCGCTGGGGCAGTAGTGGGTAACCGTCCCCTTGCGCCACTGTTGGGTATAGATACTTGCCATCGCTTGCGGGAAATAAAAGACGCGCTGGTTAGCGCGTCTGATGAGTGTTGCTATGAATACGGATGTCATTGAATAGGGAGTAAGCCTTTCGCCGCTAATGCTTCCCATGTGGCAATGTCACGGGCGGTTTGCCATGTATAGCCATCGTCGCAAAGTTGTTTCATGCGAACTCTAAACTGTTTTACATCGCACCCTAGCGCGTCAAGCGATGGGGCGGTCAACAGGCAAAACGGTCGCATGTCGGCAATTACTACGTCTTGAAATTCACTGCACTTTTTCAGCAGATGTTCAATATAACTATGGCGTACTTCGTTGTTGACCATGCTAGCCGTTACAATATCGTTTAACGACCATGTTTCGGGTGCTGCCCAAGTCGGTGTCATTTATTGCCGCCTATCAAAATAACGCACTGATCCTTTGTGTACGCTTCTGATGACACGCATTCTTGTACGCGACGATCAAGACACTCAAATGATTTTGGGCTATCGCAAGGCGAAGATGATTTAGGTGCAATCGCAAATAATATCAGCAGTCCAATGAATAACGCCCCCGCCCCAGCACATACACACAATATGAACTGAATAAGATCATATGCGAGAGTTTTGCGCCAAGACTGTTGTTTGGGTGTAACCAAAAAATAAAGGTTATCCATTACGCTTTTATACCTCCGCCTGCTCGTTATTATGTTTTTATTTTACCAGAAAACATATCGGAAACGTATTAGCAAGCGGGCTTTCGAGCAATCCCCGCGAGCGTGGTGTCCTTACCGCACGAGCTGTCGAGGTGCATGACGTTCAGTACATCCCAGCCCTCAAAGAAGCATTCGTGGTAAGCATCCTCACCAAACCGCCAGTAATCGCGAGGGTAGCGGTGGACAGGAAAGCAATAAGTAGGGGTTGTTATCACCAGATGCCCGCCGGGCTTCACTATATCCCTAATTTGGGTAACGGTATCCCAAAAAAGATTGTCGTGTTCCAAAACTTCGCAGCAGATCACCGTATCGAAACTTGCATAACCGAACGTTTCGAGTAAGCGGCGGTTATTCAGCACCTTATCCACCCCCGCGCCCGCTTCCATGTCCGTGCCGATGTACTCGACAGCGGCGTTCCCGAAGATGTAGCGCGGTGTCCCGTTCACATCGAGGCTGCCGACTTCCAGCACGCGCCCCGGTAACGGCAGCAGGTGTTTATAGATACTATCGAGCCATGTCAGAATTTCTTTTGTCATAAGCACTTTCATGCTATGCTGTGGGTACTTCATTCATCCACAAGGATAAGACCATGAGAACCGTAATCGAATTGACCGCCGCTGTCGTCATGCTTGCGGGTGTCGCGATGGGCGTTTATGCCTTCACGCTGCCCTCACGTTACGTTTTAGACAACGCGATCCAGATGTCCGGTATCTACAGCCAAGCGACCTTTTACGGCGTGCTGTCGATTGCGCTGTTTGCGTTTGCGGGCGTGTTGATGTTATCGCTACGCCCGCAAAACACCTAACAAACTACATCACAATTTCGTCAACAGCAGCCAGATCAAAGTCCGCTGCATCGCTGTAGTGGGCAGGGAAACCGATAATGAGCAAGCCCGCGTCGCTGGTTGCGGTTGCAACCGTCATCGTAGCCTGAACATAACGGTAGCCTTGTGCCGCCACTTCTTCAGCAGTCACGCGGATAATTGCCTGTTTGTTGCTGTCCGTTCCGGCTTGGGTCAACTGTGTAATCGACTTACCAGTTAGCGCACCGGATGAACTCATGTTCGAGGCCGCGCTGCCTGCAACCGAGCAGTCCAGCGTTGCGCTTGCACCGAGATCGCCAGCCAAAACAATGATCGCGATTTCACGGAAGTCCTGCATATCGACAATCGAGGATGTATACGCGGCAGCGGTGTATGCGTCAGGGTCGATCACCCCGCAAATCGCAACCGCCTCGGCAATATTCCCTTTAGCGTAGTTAGCCATTCTGTGTATACCTCCTAATTAATCGGTGAACAGGCTGAACGGCGAAACGGTGTAGCTGCCCTGCGGATCGGCGAGGGTAATCGCCTTCTTCAAGTTCGGCTTGCCGTCAAGACGTTCTTCAAAGCGCCAAGCAACCTTGCCGCTGGTGAAAGCCGCATGTTCGCTGTAGGCGATGGACATGCCGCCCTTACGGAACAGGGTATAAGCGCTCAGGTCATACAAGCCGACATGACCGGCATTGTTCGCTTGCGGCAGGTGTTCGGAGAACCGCACCGGATAACCCAGCAGGCTCATCGGCACTTGCCCTTGAACGTTCGCTACCCACACCGCGCCGCCCGTGCCGACTTCAAAGCGCATGAGGTCGGGGATGGTCGACGGATGAGCAACCCAAGTGGGGTTCCCGCCAACGCTCTTGAAGCGGCTTAGGATTTCCGCCGCGTCCGCATAGGCAAACAGATCGTTGGTATCGGGGCCGGTCGAGACCGCAGCATCCGAGTTCAGGATACCGAGGGGTTGCCCAACACCGTTCCCACGGAAGATAAAGTATTCTTCCTTATTCGCAATCGCCACGCCGACATACTGTGTCAGCAGCGACTCAATGCTGATCGGGCTATCCTGCATCATTTCGGTGGTGACATAGATCACGCCGCCAACCTTATTGATGTTGTATTCCACCATCTCGAACGAAGGTTCGTTCTCGGTGAATGTGCCGCCCTCAGCGGTCAGAGTTGCCTTGACACCGCCTGCGAATGCGCTGTTGCCAACGCCAGCGGTCGGGGCGAAAAATTGATCCAGCGAAGGGATACGACCCGAAGATGAATTCACATTGACGACGTTCACCAGCGGGACAATCCCCGAAGTCTGGTTCACGACCGACAACAAACGGGGGATGTATTCTTGCGGGATCAGGTAACCGCCCGTCGCGCCTTGATCTTCGGACAGCGCACCATCGCCGAGAGCCTTCACACCGTAAACGGTGCTCAAGCGTTTGGCATCGCCACGCTTCACGGCAACCAAAAAGTCGCCAAATGATTTGATGTTGGGGTCAGCAGCACCGCCGTCGGCAGTCACATAGCCGGGGTTCTGCGACACGGGCATCGCATCCAACTTGCTAACAATGGAGTCCAGTACCGTGCTTAAGCCTTTCACGCTGGTTTCGAGCGTGTCAAAGCGGGCAGCATCAACCGGAGTCTGTTGAGCGTCAGTCATCGTTTCACTCTCCAATACTTGAATATCATGCGTAGATTTAACCGCAGTCGCTTCGGTTTCTGGCGTAACTTCCGCACCCAACACGGGTTGCCCCGTCTCCGTCGGTTGTGCCTCCGGTTGATTGCCATTGCCCTCGGAACTGTTGATTAATGATTTAAGGGCTACCGGTTCTAACGGCAGCGATTTAATATCCGCAACTTGACGATAGTCGGCAGGGGTGGGGGTTAATGTTAGGTCGTCAAGATTCAAGGGCCATCGCTTGATAAAGTAAGCCTTGCCCTCGACTTGCCGGACTACGTCATCTTTGGCGGCGCTTGACCATCCGAGTTTGCGCTTTTGCACAAGGTTATACACAGCGACATCGTACTTATTTTTGAGGTCAAGCTGCCCCTCAATCCATACACCAACTTCGTCAACCCCAAGTTTCGCTTTCCCTAAACTGCGATCCCCAATTACAGGATCGAGCTTGTGATGGTAGCGAATAACCCCTTCTGGGGTTGATTTCATATCAAGCGCAAAGTCAGTTGACTTACGGAAAAAGTCGTCTACAAAGTCAGCAGTATCAGGTTCACCAAACAAGACGAGATAGCCGCCTACCTTGCCGTCACCGAGAGCCTTTACTTCGCTGCCATAGCTCACCAGCGTTTTTGCTTCCATGTTGGCATCGGCTTCAGGGTAGTTGACCTTGATCCATTCCTTCTCGACCTTTTCCCATTGGTCTTTCGGCGCAAAGGTGATTTCGTCGCCGTTCACCGCATAGGCCACGCGGTAGTATTCGGAACTGCCGCCCTCTGCACACACCAGCGAGTCAACATAAATGTCAATAATCCAGTAAGGGTTACAGATGTTTACCCCGTAACTGTCAACTAAACCGTTCTCGCGTGCCATTTCTTCACAATGGTCATTGAACTCGCAGCGAACGCGGTTGGCTAACTCTTCGATGGATACCGCTTTACCGTTCAAATTTGGCATTCTAGGCTCCTCAATAAAACACCCGCTACGGTAGCGGGTGTTCGTGCTGTCTTACGCTGACTTGCCACGTTTGCGCGGCTTCTTAGGCGTTTCCTCAGTATCCTCAGGTATATCCGCCTCAAAAGGTTCGCTTTCGCCCTCTGGCACGGCTTCTAGTGCGAATAACGCACGGAGTTCAGACACGAGCAGCGCAGGTCGTTCGCTTTCGGGGAACATCAGCCCGTAGTCGTATGCCATGATGTACTCATGCGTCTGCTTGCCATCGGTCATCACCGCCACATAGCGACTGTAGCTACCTTCGGCGCGAACCGTGACACAGGTTAAGCCGGTTTCCTGACACGCCTTGTCAACGATTACCGTGATGTAATCCGGCACAAATTGATATTTCCCCATTAGATGTCCTTTTGCACGTAAAACGTGGGAAGTAAAAACGCGCCGGTTAGCGCGTTTTTTTGTTATTGATCACTCTGTTTACCTAAAATAACCTTACTGGTAGAGCTATCTTGCCAGTCTCCGCCAATCTATGGCATCTTAAACATAGAGTGATAAGATTGCTAAGTGCATTACCTGCGGCATAGTCATTTTTAAAACTACGCATTTTAACAATGTGGTGGACTTGACAACTCCGCTCACCTTTCTTTGGTTTTCGGTGGCAATATTGGCACGTCCCCTTATCGCGCTCATACGCTAATTTTCGTTGTTCTTTCCAATTCGGGCCATACTTGAGTGACCCGCCGCGCCATAAAGGATGATTAGCCCCTTTTGTCGCATTTACATAACACTCATGGCTGCAATATTTCCCTTTGCCTTGTTTGACTTGACACGGTTTCCTTGTAAAGCCCTTCCCGCAATGCAAACATGTAAATTGCAAACGCTGTCGTCTAGCAATCCCGTTACACTGCAAACTGCAATACTTCCCTCCAAGCCCTGCTTTTACTACAGCAGGATGAAGAGTGAATTGTTTACCGCATTGTTCGCACTTACACACAGTTTTACGTTGCTGAGAAATATAGCGGCAGGCTCTGCTGCAATACTTACCCCTATTATGGCTAAGTCTGCTGGGATGTATTTCGAAGACTTTCCCACATTGCCCACAAACACGCTGACAAGTTTTCCCCTTTGTGATATGATTACCCATAGTATCTAAACTCCATTTAGATTACTCAGACACCCGGCTATTCCCGTAGCGCGGGTGTCACTTTTTATCCCTCTATTTTACTCGATTTCTCCCTCAAAAGCAATTTAAATGTCACGTTGTATATAAAACGTAATCGTCTTGATTGCTTTCGGCGCTTCCGCTTGCATGATCTGCTTTTCGGTGCGCCAACCGGTCTTTTTGTGGTAGCGCGTTTGTTTGGCAGCGGACTGCACAAGCCGCGCGTATCCCACCGCCGTCCCGATAACCTGCGTTAGCCCGCTGTTACGCGCCTCGGTCGTCCATGACTGCCCTAGCTTCTGCGAGTTCTTACTACTGCCGCGCACATACGGGACTTCAATCTCGCCTTTGTTCAGCTTTGCCCAAAAGCCGCGCCGCTGTTTCGGTGTCCAGTACGGCGCTTGTGGACGTGGCTTATGCTGCGGATACTTGGTAAACTCGGCTTTAATGTCGAGCGCCGCCGCCGCTAACCCTAGCTTGAGGCCACGTGCGTTCATCGCGTTCTTAAGCGCCGCCTTTAGCCCGTCGTCGTCAAGTTTCATGCGTCACCATTAGGCAAACAAAAAGCCGCTATTTAGCGGCTTTTCAGATTAGTTAGGTACAGTCTATCTAGTCATCTTGCGGCGGCTTATCGAGCACCGCTTTGATGATCTTAGACGCGATGGTAAAGTGCCACGTTGCCTTCGCAACATTCTTTTTATCCGACTGGATATACAGCAGCTTGCCGCCGGGTTCCTGTCCGATCACGTTGCCCGTGTGAACCAACTTAAAGCGGTCGATATAGGTGATATGCCGACCATCCCATTTGCTTGGTTCAATGATGATTTCTTGGTGTTCCATATAACCTCATGTGGCAAAATGCTGTTTACAGCATAATCCCGAATTGGTTTTATTGTCAACCACCTTGATCCAATCGACCTAAAATCTCAAGGAAGTTTTCGCGCTTCTCCCGTCGTGCCGATGCAGACGCGCTGTAATCGCCACTGCCCCGCATCTTCTCAGGGGCGCTGTACTTGGTGCGATTATTCTTCTCTGTCAGCACCATGTTTAGATAGCCGTTATCCGCCGCTTCATTCAACCGCCGTCGCTGGGCATCCGTTAACCGAACCCCGCCAACATCAGCCGCGCTCAAAATGGCCTTTGCTTTGTAGGCGTAATCGCGGTTGTAAATGCTTTCGAGTTCAAACGGATCAGTGATGCTGAGACCGCTTGCATTTAATCGCTCTTGCACCATATCGAGCAGATACGACTTGTTATAGTTGACCATGTACCGGCTCTCGTTTAAGAACACATCCGCCTGATACTTGACGTTTTCCTTGTTGACTTCCCACTTATCGGTGTCGAAATTGATATTCAACAGCGCGTGTTCAAAGTCATCATCGTCAATACCCTTCAACGCGCGGGCTAACGCGCCCTCACTCTGGTCGAGAAACACATTCAGACTATCCGCTGTCCGTCCCGGCGTTCCGGTGTCAGCGGGAATGTCTGCGCCATACGGCATAACCACGGGCGCGTTTGATGTGCCGGTGGGCGTTTGAATATCGTCCGGTAAGACGGTCACGTAAGAAATTCCACAGCGGCATCGCGGATGCGCGGGCGGCAAATCTTCCCACCCATCACCCTGTTTTTTGCCGTCACGTGGGCCACAAATGGAGCAAGTGCGAGAGTCATTTGCCGTGTTCCAAACAGCGACTAATTCAACGCCCTGCTTACGCAATTCCTCTGCATACGCACGTTCGCCTTGTGCCGCCGCCCGTGTCGTCTCCGTAATCGCGATACTCTCAGCACGTCGCACACCAAATGTACGTGCTAGTCGTGCCTGTAAATCGCCTAACGTCAAACGGTCGTTATAGAAATCGCTCACACTCGTTTGAATAACCTGTCGGCTGTTATCCGTAATCCCGCGTACTAAATCATTGGTTGCAGTACGCGCCCAATCAGCCGCCCGTTTATTGATTAAGTCCCACTCGATACCAGCGCTCGTGCTATCCACCATCGCATCAGCCGCGTCATGAAACACGGTCTCTAGTTGCGGCAGTAAAGCACGATCATACATCCCCTCTATCTCGCGCCATGTATCCGGTGTCAATTTGTCAACACTTGGCGTATCACCTAATATTTCGGCGATCCGTTCCTGCGCCTCTTTATTGACCTTGCCGATGACACGCGCCATACGCGCCTCGATTGTTTCACGGTTGCGTAGTGCTGGCATTATGGATAACTCGCCCATTCCATCGCGTCTGCGAAGATATGCTTAATATCCGCCGCATCTTTTACGGCTTCCAACGCGCCCTTGATACTTTCCATCAGTGTCGGGCGGATAACGGCGCTCTCAAAGTCAAGCGCCTTTGCTAGTTTGCCTTCTTTGAGCCGCTTAGTTGCCACCGTCTGCCAGCGGGCTAAATCCGCGTTGACGGGCGTTTCGACGGGCGTGTGTATGTGCGCCTTCACTTCTTCCGGCGGCGCGTCCTGCTGCGGCTCTTGCACGGTTGGGGCGGTTTCTGTGACCGGAGTTACGGGTGGCGGCGGTTCAGCCTCTAATGGCTCATAACCGATTTCCTCACGAACCTCGTCTTTCGTCAGCACGCCAGCGGTGACGAAGGATACCAGCGCTTGCGCTTGCTGTGACTTCTGCAACTGGTAGATTTCCATCTGTTCCCAATGAAAGGCGAAGTGATAGCCTAACGGGTGAAACAGCATGTTATTCAGCGCATACTCAAACCGTATCCCGTCCGGTCGCACCGTCTTATCGTAGAAGTGCAAATCGTCTTGTAACGCGGTTGCATAATTCGCCGCGTTACTGAATAACACCGTTTGCGGCACACCGAGCGCGGTGGCAATATCCTCGCGTTTCGTGTTGTTGAGTTCCGGCGCGGCTAAATCCTTCGGCGGCGAACCGAGCGTTGTAGCCTTAAAATCACCCTGCACAACTTCGACCGTATGCGCATTCTTCGCCCCGCGCCCGGTAATCTTTTTGATCCATGACTTGAAAAACGCGCGGTCAACTTCCTGCACCTGCCCCGTTGTTGAAATCAACGTCGGCATCAACGCGCCGTTCGCAAAGTAAGATGCGGCGTAGGTGTCAAGGTTGCCGATGACCCCCGCCGCCGCCAACGCGACTTGCGCGTCAGATACCCCCGCGCCAAGTTCGGTACGGGCAGACGGGCGCATGAGCCATATCATTTCGTTGACGGGGATTGTTATAGTCTTGGTTGCGAGTTTGCGCTCAAACTCCTCAATCCCCGCCATCTCGTCATACTTCGGTGTGATGCTGGTCGGTACAAACCGCCGCAGTTCCTTTACCTTGCCGACAGGGTTCGCGCCTTTCCAGATATACCACTGCGCAAACAGGATATAATCGCGGGCAATCGTGTAGATGAGGTCGGGGATATTCCCCGCAAAATGAAATGTTGAAATATCAACCTCGTCACCCTCGATGCTTATCCCCTTGTGGATACCAAACGGTACACCGGATAAGGCGTTCGCTCGTGCCTCGGTGCCGCGAAACAACCACGGGACGGTTTCATAAAGTTTGAGGAGGTCAGTATCCGCCGCGCCGCCATCGCCGACCACGACCTTGAATGCTTCGGGCGGCAAGTTTTGCAGCGGTATGGATTTAATGTTCACGCCCGAATTAATATTCATTCATCCATCATTTCTTGTTCAGAGAACAGGAACCGGAACCCTGACGGCGCGTTAACCGCTTGCCACGCCAGCGCCAGCGCGATTACGTAATCGTCATGTGCGCCCGTGCCAGCTTCATATGACCATGCCCCATTAGCGGTCTGCTTGGAAATAAACGCCAGCAGTTCGTGGCGCATTTCGGGGTCGTCAATCAACTTTAGCCCGCCTTCGTGCAACCCATAATGCAACCCCTGAATAAGGGGCGGTTTCGACTGCGGGGTCGTCTGAAACGGAGTCAGTTTGACAGGCGCGTATAATCCGCTTTCACCCGATTGCAGCAGCTCAATATTTGTCTTACCCATGCTGTTTGCTTCGGCTAATACGGTGGCATCCCACTTGTGCGCCATAACTGCGATTTGCCGCCGCATTTCTTGCCACGGGAGTTTATTGATATGCAGGCGGTCAACCTGTTCGTTCGTAGTCGCATCTAAGACAACGCCAGCGGTATAGTCAACCGTTTGCGCGAAGTCAACGCCCATGACATAACGCCGCCCACTAATCGGTTCGGCGTTAGTGGGCGCGGTAAACGCCTTGCTGACATCACCAAAATAGCCGCCGCCACTCGTTAAGAAACAGGTGCGCGGATCTTCTGGATACTCCTGAACAAACAGGTGTTTGAGTTCTTTTTGCTTGGTGCGCCGCCACTTGATTTGCTGTGCTGTAAGATTATGTTTCTTAGCCAGCACCGCCTCGTCATCGGTGTATCGGATAACCTCGCCGACTTCTAGCGGCAAGCAGTATTCAGGATTATCAAACCATGCAAAGAAATGCAGCTTCCACGAACTGTCACCGTCGAGTGCTTCCATGCACGCTTCATAGAACCACCCTTGAGCGCCGTTAGGGGTGCTCTCAGCCGCAACCCATAACGGGTTCCCCCCTTGCAAAGCAGAGGCGACAATCGCCTGTGCATCAGGGTAGAATGCGACTTCGCTCATATGAATGAAGCGGTAACTACCGGCACGCCCTGCCGTCTTGCTCCCCGCCGTCGCAATCATGGCCTCACTGCCGTAACCGGGGTATGTGGTAATGCTGGCATTCGCTAATGCGCGTTCAGGACGAAAGCCGTCAGGTAGGTTACTATAGAACCGGTCAGCCATCCGCCGCATTTTCTGCGTGTTTACGTCGATGTCTGCGAGCGTCAACGTGCGGGCGGCACGGGTTACCGCATACCGGAACATTTCGCCCTGTATCGCGGTGCTAAACCCAATTTGCCGCGCCTTCAAGATCAAATCGCGTGAAGTTCGGTTTGCTAAATACTTCGCTTGCATGGGGTTATGCACAAGCGGGACAATGTGATCGCGCTTATCCATGACCTTGAGAAAATGTTTTGCAAATAGCGCGGGCGAACTGGCAACCTCACTAGGCGAAGGGGTCGTTGTTGTCATCAGACGGCTTCACCACATCTTCCCATCGGAGTGTCGTAGTCGTTTTAACTTCGCTTCTGTCAGTCAATAAACCATGAACACGCGCGATCTGAACGAGCGCGGCCTGAGCATCGTACAACTCAAATGTGTCAATGAATTGATGTGCTTTATTTTCGTTGTCGTATTTCACATCGAGCTTGAGTTTCTTGATGAGATTGCCGCGCGGGTGTCTCCCCAAGTTCTCGATAGTCAATCCTGCGAAGTCGCGCATATCCCCGCGAGCGTGGTCAGCAAGCCGTGCCAGTGTCTCTTTAGCTGACATCGCATACTCATCGAGCTTTGCATCAATCGCTGTCTTGATGTCAACATTTGTCAACAAACGGCTGCCTTGCTGCCGAGCAGTATCCGCAGAATACCCCGCCTCAATCGCCGCTTGTGTAGCATTAAAGCCGTTGGCTAAGTATGCGTTTATGAATGTCTGCTGCTTAGTCGTTAACTTCTCTGCCATACTCGCCTACCTGCTACTACTCACCTCGCCTACCGAACCACAGCGCAACCGCCATCACCGCAAACGCGACCACGAACGCCGCGAACCAAAACGACACGTTGTAAGGATCACTCGGCATGATAACCCCCCCCTTTTTTTTGCTAGAGTATATCACCCGATGGCGACCGGCGGTGCGAACGGCTTACTGCTGTCGCACTTGAATGATAAGCGACCGGTCATCCGTCTTGCCGAGGCTGGTGACAATCCGGTTCGTCACCGTGTAATTCCGTTTATCCGTGCCACCGCTTAACCACACCGTCGCAACGGTATCGGTTTTAGACGAGCTGTCGACCGTGATGCCCGTGTCAGCTATCCATGTCGATGTGCTGATGGTTTCGCCATCCTCAAGCCAGTCTGCCCATGTGACCCCGTATGGTTTAACCGCATCGGGGTCTTTAATCATGATTTGGGTATTTGTCGCCATGCCCTCACCTCATTAACGGGTAAAGGTTGCAAGCCCTGAAGCGTTGAATTGCAAGGTGATATTGCCCCCATTCGGGGTTACGGCGCTCGACAATTCCAAGTAGTACAGCAGTTGGCTTGTCGCCTCACTACCGCTGTCCTTGTAAATAACAACCGCTTCCGACTGGTCACCGCTGACACTGGTCAGCGTTAGGTCGGCGGCGTCCACCGTAATCACATTCGTGCTGATCGTGGTCGTCTTGCTGGCGAGGGTGCCGGTACCGTTGGTTGCCCGTGCGCCGCTTGGTACGTCATCGAGGAAGTCATGGGTGGTCAGGTTGACCGTGTAGTCGGCGGCATCCACCAACACTGCCTTAATGGTATCCGCCAAAAAGTCAACATCCCCGTCAAGGATCGCTTTAATGCCTGTGCTATACGCGCCTGATGCCATTATTCACCATCCCCTAAAACTTCACTCGACACTTGGGCAACATCAACACCGACATGCTGTGCAAGCGCGGCGATTTCTGCGGCTGAGAAACTTGCAATCTTGGCTTGGACGCTCAGGCTTGCAATCTTACGGCTTAAGACTTCGTTGATCGTGCGCTGCTCCTGTTGAATAGCGGCGCGTTCACTGGACAGCCGAATGTTTTCCGCTTCCAATGCCTCGATGCTCATCTGTTCGTAGTCCATGTGGCTATCCTTTTATGCTGCAAAATAACGATCTTCGGCAGGCACGGCGTAATACCTGTTTTCGGCAGGCACAATATAGAACCGCTGTTCAGCCGGTACAGTGTAGGTATCCTCATCCGAGGCGCGGGGTAAGTCAGCGGGATACACGGTCACGAGCACCATAGCACGGTCAATACTCACGGTCTGCGAGATACCCGCGTCTGCTGCATCATACGCGGCGATTAAGACCACCGCATAACCGACACCGATACTCACCCCGCCGGGGCTTGCCCCAACGTTGTAAGCGGCAGTCACCACAGCCGCAACATCGACCGCTGCATTAATCCCGCCGGGTTGCGCGGTGACATCGTAAGCGCTAATCGTAACCGCCGCTGCATTCACGCTAGCGGTCGTGCCACCGAGTAAAGCGCTTAGGTCATAAGCCGCAATCTCAACGGCGGCAAACCCAACCGCCGCATTCACCGCGCCCGCTTGGGAAGTCGCGTCATAACCGGCGATGGTAACCGCCGAGACATTCACACCGACGTTCACGCCCCCCGGTGTCGCGCTGCTATCGTAAGCCGCGACGGTCACCGCAGCCGTATCGACGCTGGCAACCGACCCACCAAGTACCGAGTCGGTATCGTAAGCGGTAATGCTCACGCCCGTTACATCCACATCGGCACTAATTGCCCCCGGTGCTGCCGTTGGGTTATTTGCCGTGATGCTAACCCCCGCGCTGTCGACAGCGGTGTTCACGCCGCCAACGGTGGTCGCCACGTCAAACGCTGCAACGCCGATGTCGGTGCTGTCAACGCTTGCCGTAACCGCGCCGACACTTGTTGCAGTATCATAGGCACTGATACTCACGTTGGTGGTATCGACCGCTGCATTAATCCCGCCGGGGCTTGCCGTGGGGTCGTATGCGGTAATCGTGACCGCAGACACGTTTACTGCCGCGTTGACACCCCCCGGTGATGCCGTTGGATCGTAAGCGTTCACGGTAACCGCTGCGACACCAACCCCCACCGTTTGATGCGCGATCACCGCATAAGCAGCGATGGCAACATCAGTCGTTCCAACGGGCGCATTCACCGCGCCGGGGCTTGCGGTCAGGTTATAAGCCGCAATTGTGACCGCAGAAGTGTTCACACCGGCATTCTGGTCACCACTCGCCGCAATCGTGATCGTCGGCGTTTGGCTGTACGCATCCAGCGCCACGCCCGCCGCTGTCAGCCGGAAGTCGTAATCGTCCTCCGGTATCGCGGCAATCGACACGAGGCTAAATTCCACCTCGGTATAAAAATCCGCCGCGATGTCGACGCTAATCGGGTTCGTGTCATCGCTGATCGCCCCCGCCGTAAAGTCGCCGGACTTCCCGCTGGGAGCCGTCAACTGTGCCGTTGTCGCGGTTGCCGCGCTGCCTGCGATATTCGCCGAAGCCGACAGCAGGAATAGCTCGGTGGGCGGTGGTTCCGGTTTCAGCGCAATCGTCAGATACGCATTAATGCTGCTCGTGACTGTCGCGCTCGTCGTGCCGGTGCTGCCCGCCGTCGCCATGACACCCGTCACGACCGCGATACCGCCGCCGTTGCCCTGCGTCGTGCCGCTGTCCGACCGTTCGGTGAGGCTGCTCAGGTTGCCATTCGATTGTGCTGACCATGCCGCTGATGCGCTGTCGTTATCCCGCGCGGCTGCCAGTACAATCAGGCATTGGTCAATCGTGGTTGTAACCGCAGGCAGGGTTGATGACGTGCTCGCGCTGGCTTTTTGCGACGCGGCGGTCACATCCCACGGATCGCCTGTTTTGATACACCCGCGAAACGTAATGATGCGGGCGTAGGCGTGGTTGCCGGGGTCGGTGACAACCGGCGCTGCCATGCTGGTCGACGTGGCACGGCACCAGTACACCGACAATCGCGTACCGTTGGTGGTCGTGCCGGTGCTCGATGGCGAGTTCGTGACCGCCACAAAGCCCGATGCCGTGCCAAGACTCGCCGCCTCACCGCCGCAGCTTTCGATAAACAGGAGGGCGATGTCATCGACTTCATGCGTCGGCCACGTCGGTGTCACGTTGCCAATACCGCTGACTTCCGTCCCTAACGCCTGAAACGTGGGCGCGGTTGCGGGGGGCTGTGCGGTGACTGCCTTTTGCCAGACACCCGACCCCTGCACACTGTATTCAAGCTGCAAGTCCTGCGACGCTGGATCACCATCCGCGTCCACCTGCAACCGCAGGCGAAACGCATCTTCCGGCGCGGCAGTGTCGACTGTATTTTCAGACTGTCGCCATGTCGCCGTGCTTTCGCTGCCGTCGTCATCACGGAACCGATAAGCCGACTGTGTAACCGTCACCGCAACCGGTGGTACAGGATTGCTCCCGCCGTCCGAGAGCGTCCCCGTCACCGACATATTTAGGCCGTTGCCGCTGCTGTCCGTGCCTGCGGAAGCCGCTGCTGCGAGTGCGTAGAATGCCACGAGGTCGGCGGTGTTAACCGGCGTTGTTGACCGGTACTGCGCATCCACCTCAGTCGCGTCAAATGTTTTATTCCAGAAGCCGACGTATGCGCCTTCACCGTTGAAGAAGTCGCTGTACACATCGTTGCCGATAAACCACCGCTTGTCGGTGGAGGTTGACGGCGTGTGCGAGTGCGAAGCCGTTGCGGTGTTAAGTGTCCCGCCCGCCTCCGTCCCCCAATAGAACGTAAGCCCGCTGTTGCTGCGGGTCGCCATAAAGAAGAACCACACGTCAACCGTCATGGTCGGCCCCGTGCCGTTGGTTTCGTCACCGCCTACGAGGTCGTAGTAGTTCGCTGTATCGCCGCCGCTGTCGGTTTCGATAAAATATTCCGCGCCGGAACCGTTGTTCGACCAGTACGCCATCGTCGCCCAGTTGCCGGTATCGACCTTGCGCTTGAACCAGCCTCCAAAACTCACCGTCGAAATCACGTTCCCGACGTTGGCTGTCAGCGATAAGTAATTGCTCGGCGAAAAGCGAACAGCCATGAGCCAGTTGCCCTGTTAGACTTGCTAGATGTGTATCAACTGTGGGAAACAAAAAGAGCGCCCGTTATGGAGCGCTCATATTCTTGGGCGTAGTGCCCGCCTAGCTATTTGTGTATCCGCCAGTGGCTAGGCTGCGGATTGTGAGCAATTGGGGGCATTACGCCTCTCAGCCTCATGTCCCCTTTTGAGCGATTTTTACTGCAATCTTATATCGCAGCTAGGGAAACGTCCTATGGACACACCGCGCTACCCCTAAATGGTATGTGCCGCCGTCACCAACGACGGTGACTGTTCGCCGTTTCTGACGAATGCGATCCTCTCGGCGGCGGCATGAGTCAAAATGGGCAAACGTTACTTTGCCCTACTTTCTTTATACCATGTGTTCTGCCGGTGTCAAGCATTTGTCCGCTTACGCTGTTTCATCTAACCTTTTCATCATATGAAAAATGTGGTGGCAATCAGCGCATAAGACAGTTAAATCCTCCATCATCTCATATCCAAAATGCTCATAAGTTCGGTGATGGATTTGGATGTTCTTATCAGAATTACACAGGGCACATTTAGAGTCTATAATCAAAGCACGTTTCCTAATGCGTTGCCAATGAGCGCTTTTTAAATAATAACGATAGGGCTTTTTGCCAAATTTCTGCTTCACAATTCGCTTCAACCATACATCCCACAGGTTAATACACTCAACCACAAAAAGAGGTGTAAGTGCGTTGTATTTATTCTGGTCGCGAATGAAATCCATAAGAGATACATAGTCTGGGAAGTTTCTATTTGCTTGAAAGTAATCCCAAATCGCAACGGACAAGGCGATTATTTGTGGGTCTCTGGACTTCAATGTATCCATATTGTAATCAATTACGTTTAGCGCCATATCTTGACTAAACAAGATGGCTCCCAAGATTGATTTTTCTTCGACATTATTTAGAAACATCTACTAATCCCCCTTGTTTTTCCTTCAGACTGTGCTACAATTATTGGTATTGAGGTTAGGTTCGGCTTGGTGAGTTTGGGTATGACACGGCACGGTATGCTTAGGTGCGGTCGGATGAGGTAGGATGAGGCAAAGCGGGTGTAACAACCCGCTTTTTGTTTTCCCCATATTACGCCGCTTTCCATACTGTCCGCTGTTCTTTATCTCTACAACTCTTACAGGCATAAGCCAACCCATCAACGCTATATTTTACTTTCGGGAATTGGTCGGGTGACTTAAAATGCTGGCAAGATATACACCAGTGTAAAATTCTGCCGGGGTCTTGTCTGTAAACCGGATCTTCAGAGTCGAACTTGTACAAGCCGAGCGCGTGCGCAATCGCAAGCTGTTCGGTTGGTCGAAGCACCACCGACGCTTGAGCGTACAGCACGCCGCCCTTTGTTGACCGCTTCGACGAATAGTTTGCGAACGGGCTGAGTATGGTTGCCGTCAGTTCGTCCAAACTATCATACAACTGCGCTCGCTCAAATGGCCTGTACGCTGCCCACGCTGCTCGTTTACGCTCGGTAGCGACCTTGTTGGCACGTTCATACGTTGACAGGCTGGAAAGCGCCTTAAATCGCTTTTTGAAACTTTCCACGTTGATACTGAGAGGCTGTAACACCTCCCCCGTTTTTTGAACCATGTTGCTTGCATCCCTCTTTTACAGTAGACTATAGGCGTGCAATCGTTTGCGTAACGTGTCGTAAAAGAAGCCCCTCTGCAAAGGGGCTTTTGCTTGCCTAACCTGTCAACGTCGCCAGCGCTGCCTTTAACTCGTCGAAGTCCTTTCGCGAGACCTCTACCCACTCCCATCCGCCACTGTCACCGCCGTTAACGATCTTCTCGCACGACTCCGCCACCGCCAGCAGCGCCCGCAGGTCGTCGGTGTGTACCGATGACATAAACGCACTGTCTACGGCTACTAGTTCATCAGACCCGCGACAATCACCTATTGCTGCCTCGTACCCCGCCAACCGCTGCTTGATGCTGTCCAGTTTGCTCGTCATCGCGGTTCCTCGCTTTCGGGGTGGGCTTGGATCGTGTCAATTACCGTGCGCTTGAGTCGGGGGAACGTGCCGCTGTCACCGATTGCAACCATCACCCTGTAGTCGTTCTCGTATTCGCAAACCTCGATAGCAGTAACGTGTACCACTTCTTGTATTTGCCAACCGGATGTATTCGTGCTTGGCGCAATCCATCGACTGTAAGGGACTTGAACCCAAGTCAATTCTCGCCCGCCCATTCCCACCTTTTCCACCCACATTTTTGCAAGGTCTAAGGTCTTAAAGTAGCGCGGCTTTTCGCCTTGATTAACGCCGTATAGCACAGCCTCATACATCTTGCCTTCAACCGCCTCGTGTTTCTGCCAAGTCTTGTTATTCATCATTCCCCCTGTATCATGTCGTCTAGTAGATTACGGTTCTGTGCGAAATCGAGATAGATTTCGGTGCTGTCCTCGTCAACCGTTTGCGGCGCGGGTGCATACCCGTAACCGCTTTTGAGCTGTCCCATGATTTGCTGCAACATCATCTCGATACGTGACTGCTGACCCTCTGGTTGCTGCTCGTAATACTGGATAAGCGCGGTTGCCAGTAATTCAGCCTTCGACGTAAACCCTGCTTTCAGGACATCACGGCGGTTAATCGACTGCCAAATCTCCCACGCTTGACGCTCCAACGCGCTCACTTCAGGGTTCATTTTTGCCGTAATCACGTAGCTTGGGTGATCCTCGGTGCTTGGGTGTCCCTTCGGCATATTACACCGCCACCATACCGGTACGCACAAGCGACTCGTAGTAGTAATGCGCCCCGCGTACATTAGCCTTAAACAGCGATTTACGCTCGTCTGCGAGATAGATTGTCGAGAAGTCGAGGCGTTCCTTGAGTACCGTGTGCATCAACGTTGACCCGCCGCCCGTAAGCAGGATGCCACCGATACGGGCCACATGGCGCGAAAACTTCTGATTAACCCCGTTCAGTACCGCGTTAATCAAGTCGCTGCACACGTCATCCACAATCGCGCTTGCGTCCTCGGTTTTACGCCCACGCAGGTTAACCGTCTTATTTGTGAGGATGCTCTCAAGATACTCGTCATCATCCAGCACTGAGGCATCCTTAAACGCCTCTTTCCACTGGCGACGCACCGAATTTTGCAGACGCTCTTTAACCGAATTGATACCGTAGTTTTCGAGACTGTGCGCCATGCCGGGGATAAACACACCCTTAGCTGTAGACATCACCAAGTCAGTCGTAAACGAGCCAATGTCGATAGCGAGGTAGTGCTGATCGTTCTTGATCGGAGCCAACCGCCCTTGAATAGCGTTGACGATTGACCCTAAGCCTTCCATGAACACCTCAACATGCTTGATGTTGATAATGCGAGTGCTGTCACCGTCGCCAATTTTCCACGACCGCTTAACGGCCTGCACATAGTCTTTTACGTACATCGCATTCGAGGGCGGGAACATCAGTACAAGACTGTAATCGCCATCCGCGTCGGGGTACTGCTGCAACACATGAAGGATAAGTGGTACTGCATAATCGGCAGTGTAGCGCCCCGCGCCGCGTTCCTGCCGCGCCAACAGTGCACCGTGTTGACGGAGCGCTGCATCGCCCACATGGTACAGTTTGTAATGCCGGCTGTTCACGCTGTCGTACACACGAATAAAATCCTTTGGCGACAATGCCTCAACGCCGCCGCTGAGTGCATCAGAGTAATCGCCAATCTGCGTGTCATTTAATCGGACGATACCGTGAACCGTGCTATAAACCCGTGCGTTGTTCTCAGTGTGCTTAATGTTCTGATTTCCTAAGTCAATCTTAACGTGCCTCATGTCGGTTTGTCCTTTTTACCAAACTTTACTAAACTATACTTAATTATACCATCAAGTGATGTCATTTGTACACACTTGGCACGTTTGAATTGGGTTAAAAATGGCACGTATCAACATCACTCTTACCCCCGATATGCACAACGCTTTGCTAAAAGAACTTGACCGCACCGGCGTTCCGATTGCTGAACAAATCCGCCAACTGATCGAAGCCCACTTACAGCAGCGTGGCTACAAACTCGAAACCACGAAAGTCAAATGGGGCGGCAAGCGCAAGCCGTTGACGTAGCGCCGCCTCGCCCGTATACTGAACCGTGTACACAGGCTTAGTCCCCTGTTACCATCAGCCGCAGCAATGCGGCTTTTGTTTTACGCCCTCTTATCCGCCTCAAAATACTCATCCCACAAATCGTCAATTTCTCGCAGTGAATTAAACGACGCATCGAAGCCGAAGCTAATCCATGCCCGCCCGCTTATCCGGTTCCACGGAAACAACCACAGCACGTCATCGCCGTGCCATACAAACTGAATACCGTCCCGCCGTAGTCGTAGTGTTCGCCAGTCCATCATCCCGCCTTCCGCACCGCGCTAACCGCCGCCTGCTGCATGTAAACCTGCTTACCCAGCACCGCAACAAGCGAACCGTCCTCTCGCGGATGAAACAAGATATTCTGCACATGGGTATCTAGCCCGTGCATGTTGACATGAACCACCGCGCACCCCTGTGTCGAGTTGATCGCTTTCGTGTCGGTAATGTAGTGGGGCGGTACATGCTGCAAACACCCGGTAACCGCTGACATCAACGGGTAATACAGCATCCGCCGCTGCTCCTGCATCCAGTGCTGTTTAATCGTCACAATGGTTTGCCAGCGGTGTGCGTGTCCTGAGATGTCAGTAAACGACTCGCCGTGTGATTTGAAGTTCGCCATAGCAGGGTTCGCGCCAGCTTTTTTGCCATGTTCGAAAATCGCCTTATGCAAATACACCTCTTGTTGCCAACCCAACCACAACACCCGGTTTTGACTGCGTATCAGTTCGTTGTAATCGGCGGTGATCCGGTCGCCGAATATCGGTATCAGGGTATTGATAAAGTTTTCCCCGCGTACCTGAGCATGGTTATCCCCTAAAGCAATCAATGTACCTCTAGGGTTGCCTTCTCGTAGTTCGCTTACAATGTCATCATAGCGACCGCGCACTTCCTCAAACGGGTCACGGCGCTTACGGTTGTACATGCGCGGATACTTCAGGCTCAGCACATCGAAGTCAAAAGCATCACTACCGAGTATCGTAATATCCGGTTGTACATCGGCATTGATAGCAAGCGCGAGGTCAACGGCTTGGTGGTCATCATCCGGTATGTGCATGTCATTCATGGTCTGCACGACAATCATCCGGTTAAGCCGCCGTAGGCGCTGGTACTCCGCTTCCCACTTATCCCAATCGGTGTCATCGCGTGCCGACGGTTCATACATGCTCGCGTCGGCATCTTGCATCGCCTTTAATTGGGCGCGTACTTGTGCCAACTCTTCGAGCACCTTATCCCACTCATCCGGCGGCGTATCCTGTATCAGGTTCCCCGCCCGCTTCCGCGCACGGCTGACCCGCCCGCGAACACTATCGGCTCGCAGGTTGAAGTGGCGGGCAATCGCGTCGGCACTGTAGCCGTTGTTGTGCATCAGTAGTAAGTCGTTGTCAGATGCCATCTATGCCTCCTAATTCTCGTAGTCGATTTTCTCGACGGGGGTCACAATAACGCCCATCTTGCCGATAAACGCTTCAAATTCCGCATCCGTTGGCTTGTGTCCTAAGCCGTCCGCCCACGCCACAAGCAGCGCCGCCCGCGTATTCGTTGGGTCGTCTGCGAGTATCCGCCGCCCAATCGCGATACAACCGGCAACGTCCGCCATTTGCTGATACTCGGTTACGCCAAGTTTGTTGGTCGTCTTAAACGTTTTGATAGTCATCTAGTTATCCTCGCTCCCCTCAGAGGTCTTGTTGAAGTGGACTTCTGGTTTATTCCCGATCCATTCTTCACGGTCGACATGCTCACGATGTCCACACTTCGGACACTGGTAGTCGTGATGCGAACGGTGATGCAATCCACTCTTGCCATCCGCATAAACGTGATAAACCCACGAACCCATCCCGCCACGCGGGTCTACCATCCACTCGCCGCATTTTGGACACTCCATCACGCCGCCACCGCCTTCCCGATCTCGCCATCATCGCCCGCCGTAATCTCGACGACCCGCGCCCGCCATGCTTCAGGGACACGAGCCGTCAACGCTTCGTGTTCGCTTTCGATAACCGAGATTTGCGCGTACACATCCTGATACTCACGTTGGATGTCCACAATCGCGCTCAGCAACTTCTCCCGCTGATGGTTGTGTGACAGGTTCTTTTGAAACTCTTCCCACGGCAACCCTTTGTAGGGCAGTTCGCCCATCCATTCAAGAAACATACGCAACACCTCGATTTCGTGATTTAAGGCGTTTTCACGCGCTTTTAGCTGCGGTAGTACCTCGACGCGCCGCTGCCATCTAAAATAGTCCCGTCTGACGCAGAATTCCGCGTTTGTTAGTAGGCCACTCATACGTCCTCCTCGCTATCCGCCACCAACGCCACCCGCAGCCCCAGCGCGAATGCGATCTGCGTCAGCGTCCCCAAGCGCGGCAGCACGGAACCGGTTTCGATCCGCTGGTAGTGCTTCACCCGTATTCCCGCCAGCGCCGCGAACTCCGCCTGCGATAGATTGCGCGTGAGCCGCGCCGCCCGTAGCTGTGCGCCGACGGGCAGGTTGTTTGCGGGCGTAAGAGACTCGTGGTTCATGGTTGCACCTCATCGCTATCGTCATTTAGTCGATACCAAAATTGACGACTGTTCCCGTTGGTATCAAGTGTCCGTTTTAGTAGTTTCAGTTTGTAAAGTTGCAACAATACAGTAGCCGCATGATTACCGCGTATCCGAAAATGGGTGGCGACAAACTCCGAACTGACAACGCTCTCATTTTCAACAATCCACTCATAAACGCGCCGTTGCATTGGCTCAAGAGAGTCAATAAGCATGTCGTTCAACAGTCCAATCGCCATCCATGCACCTACATCCGTGTTCGTCCACTGAGCCACTTCGGTTATCGCATCTGCAAACCGTTGTGACCACGCCTGCCGTGTGCTGGGTGTCACGCCGCCGCCTCCTTACTCGCTACCTGCTTCTGCTTGCCGATGATGCCCCGCATCCGTGTTGTCATGGTTGCACCTCGTAATCCTTGATAACGACACCGTTTTTTACTTCGCCGACTGCCGTAGCAGGTCGCCAGAATGTGCCGGTGTATTTGCCGAATAGTGGCTTGTCGTCGGTGTAGGTTGCGAAGTTGCCGCGCCGTTCTCTTGATTTCTTACCCATCGTTAAGCGCCTTTCTGCTGCATCCAAGTCAGCCGTAGGAAGTCCACCGGAATTTCAAATTCTTCGTCGGGTAACTGTGCGAGAGAGTTCTTGACAATCCGCCCGCGCAGCTTACCGACTTTGCGTTCAGGGTTGTGCGGGTCAACCCACATCAACCGCTTACCGTTAATGTCCACCTCTGGCACGAACGCCAGAATAAAGTTTGCTTGCTGGTCGGATAACCACTGCATCATGTCAGCCGACAACTTACCGCCCGTTTTCGCGAGTTCCGCGTCGTCTTTCCGCATCTGCGAGGATATGAAGCCCACAAGGTTCTTACGGCGGCAGGTGTCCTTAATAAGCCCGATAGCCGCTTCAATCCACAAGCGGCCCGTACTTTCGGGGTTTTCCAGCCAGAGCAGTTGTGCGAAGTCAATCCAAACCGCTTGGATAACCACGCCGTTCGCCGCTTCCTGATCGCATTTCGCTTCAATCCCCGCGCATAACTTTTCGACCGACAAGCCGGGGTTCTTGATGAAAAACACGCGCCCCGGTCGCTTCATGAGTTGCACCGCTTTGCTGATGCTCTCGCTAACCGATAGCGACTCTAGCGCCTTGCCGACGTTCGTTTTGAGTTTGAACTGCTGTTCTTGCTGGTAAAGGGAATTGAGCATCATGTCGTTGACACTCACGCCGCCCGCCCGCTGGACAGACCGCGCCGCCATTTCAATCGCGCCCCTGTCGTCAATCCATTCGGGGGAGTACACGATACTGTGAATGCCGCGATCCTGATACGCTTCCCAACCGGTTTCAAAGCCGATGGTTTTCGTGCCACCGCTTACGCTGGCAAAATACAATAGCTTACCCGCTGGGATGATGTGACCGAGGCCGCCGTACTTATGTAGAAACGTATAGGGATTGAGCAGCGGCGGAACCTGCGGTGGTGCTTCACCGTTAATCTCGTCGATGTAGGTTTTCAGCGCGTCCAAGTCCGAGCAAAACTCAACCGTTGAGGCAGGGCTAGACGCGGGTGGTAACGGTTGCTGTGCTTCCTTCACGACGATTAGCTGATTGAGCTTATCCATCGCCTCTAGCGCTGACTTGCCATGCAGCTTGCAAAAGTCCGCGATGTCGCCTTTATCACCAAGCGCCAAGTCAACCGCTTTGACTTTGAAGCCCGCCGCCATCAACTGTTCCTTGAGTTTGAGAGCCGATGCGCTGCCCTTGTAGTCGCAATCCAATGCGATTGTGATCTCCCCCCCGTAGATGTCCTTTAATTGGCTGATCAATTCGGGAGGGTAGTTCCCTTTCTCACCGCTGGTTATCGTGGTTACCGGTAATCCGTAGAATTGACCAACGACAACCGACGGCTCACCGTTGGCAAAAATCAGCGGCTTATTCAGCGCCTTCGCCATTTCGACCGCTTTTTGCAACCCGTACCAGCAGCGCTTGTACCCCGGCTCACTCATGAAGTGGGGCGCTTTACCGTCAACGAACCGCCAGCGGAGGCCGCCGCGCGTCGGGAACTGGATTGCGGGGCGCTTGGTGACGGTCACCAATTCCGACTTCCAGTGCATATCCGTGAACGCGCTTTCCGGTACGCCTTTCAATTCAGCGTATTCGGCTAGGTTCTTGTAGGCGCGTTTGCTCTCAGCGGCGGGTGAAATAGCGGGTAGTTCAATATTCAGATACTTCGCCAGTTCGTACAGTGTGCCTTTAACCGGCGTGTTGTTATCAGCCCCGGCGTGGTCATACCACACACCGTGCTCACCGTCGCTAATGTTGAGAGTGAATGACATTCCATCGGCGGTAGCGCGGTACGGACTGTTGCAGCGCCACATATCCCCGCGCTCGTGCCGGAGGTTGTGCCGGAGTAGGACACCTTGCACCTTATCCCATGTAGACATTAGGCACTCTCCAATTCGGGAGTTACCCACTTGTCGGGATCGAAGGCGATTATGTTGGTAGCAGTTGTCGGGAGTGTTTTACGCCATTCCGAAACATTGCCAGCTAAAGCCATTGGCTTGAATGAAGTAAATGAACGCTTGCAATAAGCGTAAAGCGATGGAATTTCAGCGGGTGTTATATTGGCCTCGCATAAAGACTTAGCCGCTTTTTGCACCAAGCCTTTTTCAATACCCGTCATGCTTGACCATGTATAGCTAAACGCCAATGCAATCGCATCCTTCATAGGGTTCATAAGCGATGCAGGAACAGCGTTAGATTTCTTGCGCGATTTTTTCGCGCTAACTGTAGCCTCTGTAGTAACCTCTGAAGTATTCTCTGTATTCCTATTATCATCAGACAAATTTTGTCCTTTCGATGGGACAGATTTTGTCTCATCTACATCAGACAGATTTTGTCCTTCCGATGGGACAGATTTTGTCTCATCTACATCAGACAAATCTTGTCCCATCGTTTGGACAAGGTTATTGAACGCTTCATAATCAATGGTGTACCATTTTCGCCTATCCCACCGATCTTTTACGCCTTGCATGGACAGAATTAGACCGTCATCCTCCATCATGCCGAACAATCCCTTGATCGTGCTGATGGAAATCCAAGGGAAATAACCGTGCCATTTTTCGTATGAGTTGTAGACCCACCACTTGCCGTCAACGAAATTGTATTGATTGCTTGCAATCTTCGTTACATTCAGCAGGAAGTGAAGCTGTTGCAATATGATCGCCTTATTGACGTTCTTAAGCAGCTTAGCAAGAGTGGGGTATACTAAAATGGGTTGCTCATCTAAGAGCAAAGGAATGCGCTTTTTATCACTCATGCCGCGCCGTCCTTAATCTGTAAGGACTTCGGCGTGAACTTGAGTTCTTTGTCTACGAACACGCGCCCATCGCGGTCGATTGCGATGTCATAGTAGCCAGCGGGCAGGGTGATGTCACGCAGCGCTTGTTTGAGGTGGTCAAACACAACACGCAGCGAAACATGATGGCCGTCTCCGCCGGGGATACGCAGCACCAAATCAGCACGATTGTCGTTATTCTGTTGAAATTCAGATGGAATCCGAGTATCATGAACCATAGATCGTTCTCCTACCAACACTAGGTTTACGGTTTAGCTCTATCGAAGTGTTTCCAGCACGACGATAGGGCGACCGCTTGCTTCCAGTGTCTTTCGTTTCATAACGGTTATAACTTTCACTTCACAAACACCCCGCCAACCCCCACCGGCAGCGCGACGACCGACGGCGGGGGCGCGGGGTGGCTAGGCGGTCGCATTCTCCGGTGGCAGCAGGTCAAACAGCGTCGGCACATTGGCGGTTACCTCAGCTTCGGTGAGAAACTTTTGCGCCTGCCTCCAGTACGACTCTTTGAGTTCGATGCCGATGAACTTGCGCCCTAGCTTTAGGCTCTCATAACCCTCGCTACCGATACCGGCGAACGGTGAAAACACGGTGTCACCTTTGTTCGTCCACAGATCAACGCAGCGGGCGACCACGTCGAGCTGTAGCGGGCAGATGTGCTTTTCGTCATTCGTATCTTTAGCGACCTTGTAATTCAGGACGTTCGTTTGGTCGATGTCGAACCATACGGGCGAGGCGTAGCGTTGCCACACAGCGATGCTGTATTGGTCGTTCTGAGCGCGTCCATTCCCCATGTTGTATTCGTTAGGTTTGGGTGGTTCAGTGCCTACATAATCCCCGATTTCACGCCGTTGATTGACATGCGAAGAGTCAATACTTTCTGGCTTGCGAAACAGCAGAACATAGTCAGGCAAACCTTGTCTCACTTGCTCAGTTTTAGCGGTGAAGTTCTTGTGCAACAGCGCATGAGCTTTGGTGCGCTGCATTTCAACTACGGGGTTTTTCCAGATCGTGATACGGCTGTGATAAATCCACCCGGCTTCGATATGGGCGCGGATGATCTCGCCGGGAAAATCGCGTAAGCCTGTGTGACCGTGCTTGTACTTAAAGCTCGGCAGATCTACACAGTGAACAGCGCAGAGACGACCTGGCATAGTGATACGGAATATCTCTGGCACAAGGAATTTGTATCCCTCAAAAAACTCAGCATCATCTTTCACATTCCCCATGTCGTGATAGCTGTCTGTGTACATGAAGATATCGGGGAACGGGGGGCTGTACACAGTAAAACCGACGCTATTATCGGGGACGTTTTTGATCTGTTCTACACAATCACCGAGGTACAGTGTCCAGCGGTCGCCCATGGCTTTATCGTGCTTGCCGGTTGTTACAGGTGTCTTTTCGGCATCGCGGAACAGATTGTTGCCTGCCATAGCCTTATTTATTTCAATTTGCATGGCTCGGAATGCCTCCTGTTTTTGCTTGAGTATTGTGATGATATTCCCCTCGGTTTCTGCGTAAACCATGTGAGCGTTAACGATTTGTTTCTGACCGAAACGCCAGCATCGGCGCAGAGCCTGATAGGTTTTCTCGAAGGAATAAGAAACCCCCACGAATAGCATGTTATTGCAGTGCTGCCAATTCAAGCCGAACCCAGCAATATCAGGTTTGGTGATAATCATGCGTTTTTCACCGTCGGTAAACTGTTTTAAACGCTGTTCTTTTAACTCAGGCTTATGTTCACCGCGCACTTCAATCGCATCAGGGAAAGCTTTAATGAGAGCATCTGCTTCATAGTTGGTGTCACACCAGATAACCCACTTGGAGTCGACTGCTGCCCCATTAACAATTTCTTTCGCAGCTTCAATACGAACGGCTAGACTTTCTTTTTTGACTTTGTGCATTCCGGTAGATGAAGGGGCATCGTCGGGGATGAGCCGCCCATCTGTCCATGCACGGTCAATACTCGCTTTTGGAGCAGCTAATCGCCTTTCACAAACTTTCAGTTCAGGTAAGTCAAATCCTTCAACATTGTATTTATCGCCAATGTCACCCGGTTTTGAGAGGAACACTGCCCATGAAGTCAGCCATTTGTAGAACTCGCTGGCCGCATGTCCCTTAAGTCTCCATGTGCCAGTATCATTCGCGTCATTTACAAACCACGTCGACTGCATTTCAGCCTGTGATTTCACATTGAGAAACTCGGCGTGGTTACCGATCTCTGTCAAATCATTTGGCGATGGTGTAGCCGTGCACGCCAGCTTGTAGGGCGTAGTCTTGAAGGCTTCCATGATGGCGCGTTTGGTTTTACCCATGAACGACTTGAGAATGGAGCTCTCGTCGAGTACCACGCCGGTAAACTGCTTCGCATCGAATAGGTGCAGGCGTTCGTAGTTGGTGATGACAATAGGCGAGTCGCCAATGTCGGCAGGCTCACGTACCTGCTTGACGGTTACGCCAAACTTCACACCTTCTTCAACGGTCTGGTAAGCGACTGCCAGCGGCGCGAGGATGAGCACCTTGCCTTGTGTATGTTTCGCAACAAGGCGCGCCCATTCAAGTTGCATAATTGTCTTACCCAACCCGCATTCGAGCAGGAAGGCAGCTTTGCCAAGTTTTAGCGCCCAAATAACGCAGTCCCGTTGATAGAGAAACAGTTTCGGATTGATCTCGCTTTCCGGCACGTCAATCCCCGATGGTTTCACAGTCTTTTGCTTATTGGTTAGAAATGCTTGATACGCATCCATTTGTTTACCTTTATTTATCACTCGTCCCCTCCCGTCGTCAGCAGCGCCAGCGCGTCGTCCAGGCTGTAGCCCACGCCCGCGATATACCAGCGGCTGACGTTGCGGCTGAACTTGTAGGTGACGAGTACCCCGCACACGTCCGTCGGCGTATCCGGCAGCAGGTCACGCAGTTGGCGGCGCACCAGCGTGGCGGGGTTGTCGAGGCAGCTCGGGCGCACGGTCGTCACCGGCGGCGGGCTGGCTTGGAAGCGCACCCACGTTTCAATCCGTGAGTGGTTGCCGGGGAGCGTCAGGTGGCTAACGGTTCGCGGGTCGCTCATGCCGCCACGCTCCCTTCCAACGTCATGACGATGATGCCCGTCTCGACGTTATGTTCGCGGGTCACGAACTTCGCCCGCCGGAACAGGCGCATACTCGCCGCCAGTGCCTTGCTATCGCGCTTCTCGTTGACCTTGTAGCCGTTCTCGCCATGAAACACGATTTTGAGCGCCAGCGTGTCGATGACGATCCGCTGCTCCACTGGATACAGCGCGTCGGCGGCCTTGCGTTCCTGTTTGCGCGTTTTCGTTTGGTACTTCATGCCGAGTTTACTGATGGGTGGCAGCTTCAGCAGTTTGCGGGCTTTATCCCACGTTGCGCGGCTGTACTTCGGCACGTCCGGTAGCGCCGCCATCTTGCGCGGTGACAGCGCGTGGTATTCAGGGTGCGCCTGTAGGAAGGCGACGGCGTGGTGAGTAACCGGTGTGTAAGTCATGCCACACGCTCCATTGCCTGCGGTTGCAGCGCTTTCGAATAGCCGGGAACGTGGATCAGGTGTATCTTTTTGCCGACGCGCTTCAGGTAGCCCTTGCTCTCGACTGCGATCAGCAGCAAACGCGCTGACGGGGGCGTGATGCCGAGGTGCGCCGCCATCTCGGTTTGCATCGGCTGGTAGCCGTGTTCCCACATGAAGTGCGCGATGAACATCAGCAGGTTATATTGTCGGTCGCTGAGTGTTGGTAAGTGTTTCATGGCTAAATCCCCTGTTTTGGCGCGCTTTTGCGCTTGAAGGTAGTCAGGCTAGGCTTGCGGGGTTTTACCCCCGCTTTAAGCGTATATTCGCGCGTAGCCGTGTCGATTTTGCAGTCGTTACAGATGCGCCCCATGATGCGAAACGCGCTAGGCGGTTTGACCTCGCCACAGCAGAGACAGCGGTACGGGCCAGCGCAGTGCCAGCACACGTCAGACTGTGCAGGGATACCGCCGACAAAGAACGACTTGTCGAACTTGTTCAGGTAGCTAAAGTAGTGGTAGTTGTGTTGACTCTCGCCACATTTTGAGCAGGTAATCATGCGGCCTCCTTTTCATAGAATTTGACGTTCACTAATTGGTTCGCGAGGTTGCCCAGCGCCCCCATGTCGAGACCGGGGGTCAGCATCAGCACCACGCGCCCCGTTCCTATGTCGACGGACTGCACACACGCCTCGCCTTCCAGCAGCTTGGCGGGTGGGGCGGGTTTGCCGATGCGTTCACGCACCTCCACCTTGCACTTCTCAACCGTCCAACCGTTGGCGCTGGCTTCTGCTAAAAATGACAGTGCGTCGTCACCCAGCGCCATCGCCGCACGCATGTGCGAGTAACCGATGTTTTTCAGTTGATACCGCATATCAACCTCGTAGAAGGCTGACATTTGCTTATATTGCCGTGCTGTCGAGTACGCGATACCGGCTTCAATGGCGAACGTTTTCACGCTGTTTTTGCCGTATGCGGTGGTGACGATGTTCGCGAGGTCGCCGATCAGCCAGCGACCGGCAGCGCTGTCGGTTTCGGCGCTGCGGGCGATCTCGTTGATGACTTCGAGGGCGCGGTCGCGTTCGCCGTTGTCGAGTAGGCGGTTGACGAGTTCGAGGGGCGTGATGACCATGTTATCGGTGTCGGTGATATGGTTCATTTGTTCACTCTCAACAGTCTGCGTAAGACGACATGCTTGTTACCGTTGGCATCGACTACCAACGCGGTCGCCATTTTGAAGCTGATAATGCACTTCCCCGACGGTTTGCGAACGGGGTCACATTGCATACCTTTGAGCGCGGGGGAGGTGAGTTTGTCGCCTTTGTAGGTGTATCTCACGCTGCCACCTCCCGAAAGTCGTAAGAATGTCCGTACTTGGAAAGGAACAGCTTGCGCTTAATCTTGTAGGCTTCGGTGCGCGTGCCTTTCACGTCCTCGACAACCCACTGACCATCCTCGTCCATGTACTTGAAGTCGGCGATGTAGCTGATGGCGCGTTCGGTTTTGCCGTCATGTTTGAAGCTGGGTAAAAGTTGCCATTTTGGTTGGAGGGTGAGGCCGGAGATTGCTCCGGCCTGTTCCAACAACCGCAGTTCTTGATACCGCGCTGCCTCCGCCTTCGAGTCAAACGTGATGCCGTTCACAGTGGTTTTGCGGTTGCCGTACTTGCTCATACCGCCTCCCCCATGAAGTCCACGTCGCCAGCGGGTTCGTCGTGCCGCGCTTTCACGAACGCGATCAGGTCGCGGGCGGGCTTGTGCTTCCATGCGTCTGCAATCGTCTTGCCGTCGCTGATGCCGCGCTTGATGAAGCTGTTCTTAAGGGCGTGTTCGTTCTCATACACGCCTTCACTCACCAGCCACGCCTTTAGCACTGACCAGCACTTGCCAACTTCGTTGTTCATCCAGTCAGGTAACCCCGCCGCCTGTCCGTTTTCCGCGTTCTGCGGGGCTTTTGCGGCGTTTTGCGCGGGTGGCTGACTCTGCGGTGCTTGGGGGGCTGATTTACGCGCTACAGGGCTATTTACAACGTCGTCCTCGTCATCGTCCGGCGAGAACTGCGTACCGTAGCCAGCGTGGGCAAGGGCGCGTCCAATTGCGGCGGTTTCGGCCTTCTCAAGCGCCTTACCTTTCCACACGACATTTTGCCCGTTGTCGTTAGCGGTGCCGTGTCCAGTGGCGAGGATTTGCCCACCGTCGGCAGTAATGACCGCACGAACGGTCATCGGGTCGTTATGCACGACTTCGGTCGAGATACCGCCATTCGGGTGATCTTGTCGGAACCATACCAAGCGCCATTTGACTTCAAGGTATTGCTTGCCGCGCAAGTTCGTTAAGTGTTCGTTAGGGTTGAATGCCATTTATGCTGCCTTCGCCTTTCCCTCGCCGACGGTGTTCAGCCGCCGCGCAATAATCCGTTCCGTTTCGTGCCAGTCTGCCCGCGCCGCCTCGATAGCCAGCGCCAGCCCGTACCGGTGCAGCGACTCCTTCGTGATGCGCTTGGTGTCGTCGACCCACACATACGACACTTCCCAGCCTTCCGACCTGCACATGAGCCGGATTTCGTGCTGCCATGCGCCCCGCGGTTGCACCATGCTCCGGCGGTTCGGTGTCGTGGCGTAGGTGCGCTCGTAGATGCGGGCGACCAGTGCGAGGCGTTCGTCAATACCCGCGTGCGTGCTGGTCTCGTGTGCGTACGTCGGTAGTTTGACGGCGCGTTTGCGGTTAGCCATTTTCAGCCACCTCCCACTTCGCTTGCGGGTACGTGCCTTCGCGGTCGAACAGCCCGTCGGTGGGGGTGGGCATATCAGCGGTAATCGTGTAGTCGAAGCCTTCTTCGCTGTGGGTGCGGGTCAGCCATTCGCGGGATTGCACGTTGACCTGCGCTTGCAAGTCAGCTTCGCCGTATTCCTGCCGGATCAGCAAGCCGTACATGCCGGTTGGCGTTTTGACGTTGGCGAACTGGTTGCCCTGATTGAACAGGCTCCAACCGAGTTGGCGTAGTTTCGACAGCAGGATCAGCCGCATGTTCACCCGTGCCGCCGCAAACGGTGTCGGCTCGGTTAGCGGTTGTTCGTCTTTTTCGGTTAGTTCCCATACACGGTATAGGTGTGTCATTTCTTAGTCCCCTTCTTGCAGCATCTTGAGTGCTGCGGTAATTTCTAAATCGCTCATCTTGCCGGATGCCCGTGCGATTTTGGCGAAGAGTTCAATGACCGTTCGCCACTTCTCACGCGCCCCGTCGGTGTCCTCGCCCAGCATCAGAAACAACCCGTCAATACCCTCGCGCTGTCCCTGATCGGCAAGCTGCTCTAACAGTGCGTAGACTTGCTGTGCGTGTTTCCCGTAGGGATGCACTTTCGTCATGGCTATCCCTTCTGAAACTGATATGCGTCTCGGAGAACCCGCCGCTTTTCGTTGGTGGTGTATCGCTGCACGACGAGGATCAGTAACGCGCCCATCAGCATCCCGAAGATGACCGTGTACGCGCCTGCAATAACCCCGTTCGTGCCCGCTTTTAGCTGTGCCATTTTGGTGGATAGGTCAACCGGCTAGTTGACCGAGCGCCGGGGTTGTGTTACCGTGTGGGGTAGCACGCACAGGCCATTGCAGCGACCCGTCCCCACCGTGTTCGCGCCAAAACGCAAGCGCGGTGTCGATGTTGCGGTGTACCGGTAAGCCGCAGCAGATGTAGTCGCCCTTCGGCGTGTGTAGCACGTTTGCGGGTGGTTGCTGTTCGGCCTGAGAAACTTCACAGCTTCCACCCATCCCCTTTCTGTTCAGTTGTTTCATGCTGTTTTTGCCTTTAACTCCTTACACTAGGTAATCTTGAAGTGACTTCATGTATGCTTCACTGGCTTTTTCTTTTGTCGAAAACCAGCCTATTACTGTGTACCTGAATACTGCTTTCCACTTATTCCGTTTTTGGTCGTACTGCACTCCTCTCAATCCGCTTTTCCCCGGCTTAAAATCTCGGTTCAGCGCGTTTAACGACTGTGATACAACTCGCAGATTTGACCGACGATTGTCGAGTTTGTTCCGATTAATGTGGTCAACAACCTCGAATTGTTTAATGGGTATACCGATCATCCGTTCAGCTATTACGCGGTGCATGTTTCCGAGTTTGCCTTTCGCGTAATGCGCCCCCCAATGCCACTTAAGATCAGCTAAATCGCGATCCACATCATCAATGATTGCGATGTAGCCCTTTGTTAGTGGTATTTCTATCACGCTACCCCCACCATTCTTTCCTCTCTAGTTGGTAGCGCCCCCTTTTTAGGCTTTACCTTTGCCCAAGTTACTCGTTTTTCAACTCCATTTTCTTTGCACCACTTAAAAACCGTTTGCATAGTGATACCCAGGTCTTGAGCGACCGCTGGCATAGAACCAAGTTCATTCAACAGGCGCGGTATTAAGGTATCTAGCTTTTCCCCCCGTTCTAGCTCAATCTCTACTAGTCTATTAGGTCTTGCCATATTCTACCTTTCAGGTGGCTAACTTCTACTTAAACGTAGTTTAATCATTCAAAGAAAAATCACTACGTTTATGTAGTTATACTACTACTTTTACGTAGTGGTGTCAATAGTTGTATATGACTTAAACTATAGTATTCACAAAATTTTCACGGAGATACGATGATCGGTTCTCGACTTGCAGCAGCGCGTGATAAAAAAGGCTTAAGTCAAGCAGCGCTTGCCGAGCTAGTGAATACCAATTCAAACCAAGTTTCTCGATGGGAAATTGGAGAGAATGACCCCAAAAGCAGTTTTGTGGTAAAGCTAGCTGATGCACTTGAAACCTCTACCGATTACTTACTTGGGCGGACTGACAATGACGCACCGCCACCGCCTGCCTCTAGTGGTTCATGGTTGGAACGTCGAATTATGGGATTACTCAAGAAACGTGATTTTGTTGGGATAGTTAATGAACTCTTTAATGAAGCGTCCGGCAAGACTTCTAATGCAAGCGGGACAGACAACCAAGCAAAGCAATAAAGCGTATTTTCGGCGACGTGGCAATGTAGCCACCCATTGCTTAACGTGTTTCTCAGTGATAACCATAGCCCCTCTCATTAGAACGGTTGTTTTAGGAAATACATAGTATCATGGCTTTTTTGTTCTGTCTGACATTTAAGGTTAGGAAATCGTTTGTCCTTCGTATGTTTTTCGTACGAGTTTTTGGCTTTTCTAAACTATAAAGGATTCTTAACCATGTTAAAGAAATATCTTATCTTAACACTTACCGCCATACTGCTCCTATGCGCCCTCCCGACGCTATCCATTCAGTGAATAAATGCCAAAAGAGAAGCCGCTCAAAATTATTTTATGGGTTGCAGTTTCCAGTTTGGAACAGGCAGCAGGGGATAAAGAGAGCCTACCGCGCCAAGAGGCTGACATTCTGAACGACCCACTGTTCGCAAAAGCGGACGTGGTCGATACCATCCGTATCCCCGGTCACAGCCGCGCATACACGAATTTCGACCGCTTTGTAGCAGGCTGCATCAAGGAAGGGATTAATGCGCCCGCCCGCATGTATGACCACTTCGACAAGCAGGACTTCGACGTGTTGGTGGTGCGGGATGGGTCACGGTTGGGGCGTGAGTGGGGCATCTTTGGCGAACTCGTGCAGCTTGTCATCAACGCGGGCGCACGCATCTATGTGCAGAACGGTTTCGGCTGGGTAGACAGCACCAACATCGACGCGTTCATTATGACGAACGCCTACGCCGCTACTAAGCAGATTAAAGACCTTGTGCGGTACCGTGAAATGGGCATGTCAGCAAACGTCAAGCGTGGCCTCAAGATGGGGACGAAGCCGCCGCGTTTCTTTATCGAAGTTCGTGATCCGCAAACAGGTAAGCCGCTGGGCATCAAGCCGGATCGGGGGCAGTATCAACGTCTGTTTGACGATTTTTTTACCGCTTACGTTCACGAGCGCATTCCGTATGACAGGCTGGGGGATTACCTTTATTCGAAGTTTGGGCACGTTGACCCGTTGACCAATAAACCGTATACCAAATACGTGTTCTACGGCATGTTGTTTTCCGCGCCAACATGGGGGCATACAGTGTACGGCAGGCGGCGCAAGCAGAACCGCAACGGCTCGGATGTCAAATGGGCGTACTGGATTACAGGAGACGAGCCGCCGCCGGAGCAAGTGAAATTCTTTCACGACACCGTGGAACCGATATGGCTCAGCCCTGAACGCGAACAGGTAAAGGGCGAACTGAAGCACCGCCACTACATTATGAAAGGGCGGATGGGCAGCCGCACGCAGTACCTATTCAGCGGCTTGCTGATTTGCCCGCTATGCGGTAGCAGCTTTTCGGGCGCACATTACCATCGCCCTGCAAAAACGTATATGTACTACCGTTGCACCGGGCGACATGGGCGCGATTCGAACCACTGTCCCAACCTCAAGCAAGCGCCCGAAGATGGCATCGTCCAATGGCTCACGCCTTACATCGCCCGCTGGCGAGAAGAACCGCAAAGTTTGCCGGTTGTGCTTTACGATACAACCGCCCGTCACCACGAACGGCTTGCCGCGATTGACCGCGAAATTGCGGAAGCGGAAGGTGACATCGCCCGCTTATCCGTGAACCTCGGCAAACTTGGCGAGAATACCGACCGCGTGTTTCGCCGTGAAATCAAAGCGCATAACGACCGCATTGACATCCTGAACGCACAGCGTATCTCGCTTCTTAGCGAAAACCTCGCCGCTGAACATGCACAGATTGACCGCAACGAAACGATAGCCCACCTCCAAAAGACGACCATGACAGAGTTCTGGTCACAACCGCCGTATGTCATCAACCAATGGCTGCACCGCTTATTAGGGCGCACACGCATCGCCATCCTTGACCGCGAACCCGTTGACTTTGTTGCCCCCGTTGACACGACATAGCGTTTATGCTAGTCTGTAGTCAGAGGTGATTATGGACATTAATGGTACTGAATGCGTAACAATTGATAACGCCGCTAAACTTTTAGAGGTGTCGAGCGGGCGCGTCCGTCAGTTTATCGCAGAGGGGCGGCTTCACTCGATTAAGGTTGGCAGTCGCTTGAACATGATCCCGCTGCGCGATGTCGAGCAGTTCGCCAGTATACCGCGTAAACAGGGGCGTAAAAAAGCCGCGCTTGACAATAAATAGCGTTAGTGCTAGGATATATATAGGTTTTTATTTAAAGTATCTTGTGTAATCATTGAGGTGTGCCGATGGTACTCGGTCAGAACTACCGCAACCCCGGCCTGCTGGCGAAGATGGCGGCCACCTTGCAGCAGTTCAGCGGCGGGCGCTTCATCATGGGGTTGGGCGCAGGTTGGAAAGAAGATGAGTACCGCGCCTTCGATTATGAACTACCACCACCTAAGGTTCGGCTGGAGCAGCTTGACGATACCCTCGAAATCCTCAAGCGATTGTGGACGCAGCACGGCAAGGTGAGCTATGCGGGTAAGCACTACAAAATTGAAGATGCCATCCTTGAGCCGAAGCCGCTGCCCCCGCCGCCGATTTGCATTGGTGTCGCTGGCGACCGGGCGCTGGCGGTTGCTGCCAAACACGCCGACTGGTGGAACATCTCGGATGTAAACATCACCAAATTTAAGGAACGGTCAGCCGTCC
>Ga0056911_1000067_pt1 | contig 82987 bp, 68 predicted proteins | sample EBPBio132013_DNA_FD_55022 | JGI IMG/M metagenome (GOLD analysis project Ga0056911, IMG submission 55022) | Wastewater treatment Type I Accumulibacter community from EBPR Bioreactor in Madison, WI, USA - Reactor 2_5/13/2013_ DNA | ecosystem: Engineered > Bioreactor > EBPR > Anaerobic-Aerobic >... | reverse complement strand
ACGGCTACGGCTACGGCGACGGCGACGGCTACGGCTACGGCTACGGCGACGGCGACGGCTACGGCTACGGCTACGGCTACGGCGACGGCTACGGCGACGGCGACGGCTACGGCTACGGCTACGGCTACGGCTACGGCGACGGCGACGGCGACGGCTACGGCTACGGCTACGGCGACGGCTACGGCGACGGCGACGGCGACGGCTACGGCGACGGCTACGGCGACGGCGAGGACTGACCGCACCCCGCAGGTCGCTCCCAGCGACCTGCGGCCGCCAACTCTGCCGGCCCAGCCGGCCCCCATTCCCACCTGACCAGGAACCCTCTATGACCATCGTGCGCCTGCAGGACGTCGATTCGTCCCAGATCCACTCCATCGGCTACGACCCGGAGAGCCAGACGCTGGCGATCCGCTTCACGCGCGGCTACGGCGACAAGCGCGGCCCGGGCTCGCTCTACCACTACGCGAACGTGACCCAGGAGGACTACGACGCCTTCCTGGCCAGCGAGTCGAAGGGCAAGCACTTCGGCCAGCACATCAAGCCGTTCGCCGACAAGTACCCCTACCAGAAGATCGTCGAAGCCGACGACCAGCCGAAGGCCGCCTAAACCATGAATACCGCAGTCGCCACCCTGCCGGCTCAGCCGGCCACCGCGGTCGCACAGCCGCGCCAGCAGTTCGACCTGAGCCCGCAGACGTTCGAGCAGGCCCTGACGTTCTGCGACTACCTCGCCGATAGCGACCTGGTCCCGAAGGACTTCAAGGGCAAGCCGGCGAACTGCCTCATCGCCATCCAGTGGGGCGCCGAGCTCGGCCTGAAGCCGCTGCAGGCGCTGCAGAACCTGGCCATCATCAACGGGCGGCCCGCGCTGTGGGGCGATGCGGTCCTCGCCATCGTGCGCGCCTCGCCGCTCTGCGAATACGTCACCGAGTCGGACAACGGCACGGTCGCGACGTGCAAGGTCAAGCGGCGCGGCGAGGCGGAGGAAGTTCGCACGTTCTCCATGGACGACGCGAAGACCGCTGGGCTGCTCGGCAAGGCTGGCCCCTGGACGCAGTACCCGAAGCGCATGCGCCAGATGCGTGCCCGCGCGTTCGCCCTCCGCGACGTCTTCACCGACGTTCTGCGCGGCATGGCCATCGCCGAGGAGATCATGGACATCCAGCCGGCAGCGGCAGAAGATCAGAAGCGCGTGGTCGCCACGGTCGCGGCCACGCCGGTCGAGCTTCCGCTCTACGCCGACGACGACTTCGCGAAGAACCTGCCCAGCTGGTGGGACATCATCAAGAGCGGCAGGCGCACCGCCGACGAGCTGATCGCCGTGCTGCAGACGAAGTCGCGCTTCACTGACGAGCAGCTGAAGGAGATCCGCACGTCCCCGACGGATCAGGGCGAAGCCGGCCAGGCCACGGAGGGAACGCAGCCTTGAGCGAGCTGACCCAGTCCCGGCTGCAGGAGGTGCTCCGCTACGAGCCCGAGAGCGGCCTGTTCTACTTGGTCGCTCCGACCAAGTACCACCCGCGGCTACGCGATTACGTCGCCGGCGGCATCGCGACCGGCTACGTGATGATCAAGGTCGACGGGCACAAGTACAAAGCGCACCGCTTGGCGTGGCTGTACGTGCATGGGGAGTGGCCTTCCGGCGATCTTGACCATGCGAACGGCTCGCCGCTCGACAACCGGATCGCGAACCTCCGCCAGGCCACCAACCCGCAGAACCAGGCGAACAGGTCGCGCACCAGAGGAAAGGCCACGCCGAAGGGGGTGAAGGCGCTCCCCAGCGGACGATTCCAGGCGCGTATTCGCGTCAACCACGAACTCATCCACCTCGGCACGTTCGAAACCGCCGAGCAGGCGCAGCAGGCTTATTTGCAGGCCGCGCGCACGCACTACGGACAATTCGCGAGGGCATCATGAGGATCATCACCGTCGTCCAGGGCTCGGAAGCCTGGCATCAGCACCGCGCCACCCACTTCAACGCCAGCGACGCACCGGCGATGCTCGGCTGCAGCCCGTACAAGAAGCGGGCCGACCTTGTGCGAGAGACCGCCACCGGCATCGGCGCCGAAATCGACAGCGCGACGCAGCAGCGTTTCGACGCCGGCCACCGCGCCGAGGCTCTGGCCAGGCCGCTGGCCGAGGCCATCATCGGCGAGGACCTGTATCCGTGCGTCGGCGTCGCTGACGACAGCCCGCACTCTGCCAGCTTTGACGGCCTGACTCTGCTGGAAGACGTGGCCTTCGAGCACAAGTCGCTGAACGATACGCTCCGCGCTGCCATGGTCGAAGGCTGCACCGGCGCCGACCTCCCGAAGCAGTACCGGGTCCAGATGGAGCAGCAGATGCTGGTCTCCGGCGCCGACCGCGTGCTCTTCATGGCGTCGAAGTGGAACAACGACGACACCCTGGTGGAAGAGCGGCACACCTGGTATCTGCCCGACCTGGCCCTGCGCGAGGAGATCGTGGCCGGCTGGGAGCAGTTCGCCGCCGACGTCGCTGCCTACAACCCCGAACCGGCCGCCGCGCCGGCAGCCGTGGGCCGCGCGCCCGATGCGCTGCCGGCGCTGAGCATCCAGGTCACCGGCATGGTCAAGGCCAGCAACCTCGCCGACTTCAAGGCGAACGCGCTGCTGGTGCTGAACAGCATCAACCGCGACCTCAAGACCGACGACGACTTCGCCAACGCCGAGAAGACGGTGAAGTGGTGCAAGGACGTCGAGGACCGGCTGGAAGCCACGAAGCAGCAGGTGCTGGGCCAGACCGCCGACATCGACGCGGTGTTCCGGACGATGGACGAGGTGAGCGCGGAGACCCGCCGCATCCGTCTGGAGCTGGACAAGCTGGTCACGAAGGAGAAGGAAGCCCGGAAGTTGGAGATTGTCCAGGCCGGCGCGCGCGCGGTGCGGGAGCACTACGACGAGATCAACGCCACGCTGGGCGAGCACCGGATCCAGCCGGCGCAGACCCTGCAGCTGGAAATCTCCGCTGCCATCAAGGGCAAGAAGTCGCTGACCAGCATGAAGGATGCCGTGGACGCGGCGGCGGCGGCGGCGAAGATCGCCGGTAGCCAGCAGGCCGAGCGCGTGCGCCAGAACATCGCCGTGCTCACGGAATGCGCTGGCGACCGCATGACCATCTTCCCGGACCGGGTGCTGCTGTGCGCCTCCAAGCAGCCGGACGACCTGCGGAACCTGGTCGCAGCGCGCATCGCCGAGCACGACCGGCAGGAAGCGGAGCGGAAGGCCGAGGCGGATCGCAAGGCTGAGCCCCCGCCTCCGCCCGCTCCGCCGCCTCCGGTCACCATCGTGCGCGATGGCGTGCCGGTGACTCCGGCCGCGCCGGCGGCAGCCGTCAGCACGCCGGTCGCGAAGCAAGCCGCCCGCATCAAACTCGGCGACATCAACGCCGCGATCGCCCCGCTGTCCGTCACTGCGGACGGCCTGGCCAACCTCGGCTTCCGCCCGGTCGGCAGCGAGCGCGCGGCGAAGCTGTACGCCGGCGAGGACTTCCCGCGGATCTGCGCGGCGCTGGCCCAGGTCATCCAGCAGGCACCGGAGCGCGTGGCGCTGGCGGCTGCGGCATGAGCCTCAATCCTTCCGACACGCTCTACGCACTGGAACGGGCCATCGTGGCCTGCACCGCCACCGGCGAGCCGTCCAACGTCATCAGCGACCTGCGGCAGCTTCACGATGAGGCGAAGCAGTACGCGCGCGCCGGCGGCACCGGCTCCGGCCTGAACCTGCCAGCAACCAACACGGGGGATTGAGCGCATGCCACTCCCTGGACAGTCCATCAAGCCCCGCGTGAAGCTCGGCCGATCCCCGGAAGCCTGCTGGACCTGGCTCGGTCCAACGACCGAGGACGGCCATGGAAAGCTGACCTTCTGCGGCCGAGATGAGGTTGCACACCGCTGGCTCTGGGAGCAACTGTTCGGCCCGCTGCCGAAGGGATGGGTGGTCTACAGCACCTGCGAGTCGAAAGGGTGCATCAACCCGCACCACCTTGCGGCAGGACTTCAGGCGGATGCGAACCGATCCAGCGTGCAGACGAAGCTCCTCCCCTCGGACGTCGCCGAGATCAAAGCCGCCAAGGAAACCGCTGGCCCGAACACCGCCCGCATGCGCACGCTCAACAGCACGCAGGCGGCGAAGGGCAAGGAGCAGCACCTGTGCCCGCTGCAGTTCGACATTGTCGAGCGCTGCATCGAGCAGCACTGCATGGCCGGCGAACTGGTGCTGGATCCGTTTGGCGGGATTGGGACCGTGCCGTACATGGCGCTGAAGATGGGGCGCCGCGGCTACGGCGTCGAGCTCAACCCGGCGTACTTCCTGGACGCTTCCGCCTACTGCGCAGCTGCCGTGCGCGCCCAGTCGATGCCGGGCCTGTTCGACGCACTGGAAGCCGCAGCGCCGGCGATGGACCAAGCCGCATGACCGACCAACTCTTCCCCCGCAAGCCCCGCCAGATGCAGCAGCCGAAGAAGGAGCTGCTCCGGCACCTGGTCGAGGACCTGACCGCGGAGAACATCCGCCTACGGGCGGAACTGGAAGTGGCGCGTCTGCCGTGGTGGCGGCGCTTGCTGAAAGCCCGCGCCACCCAGCCCCTTCCGACGATGAGTGAGGATGAGAAATGAACTGGATCAACTACATCACCGCGAACCTGTGGCTGTCTGTCGGCCTGTATTACGCACCGGCTGTGCTGTGCCTGTACGGCTACACGGTCGAAACCTGGCAGGACTACCGCCGAGACAAGGAGCAGTCGGTGAAGCCGTACTACTCGCCGTCGCTCACGGTCGGATCAATCATCGGCCGGGCGTTTTTGTGCGTCACTCCGGTGGCAAACCTGATCGCAGCGATCTTCGACGTTGCGCCTGACGTGTTCGCATCGTTCTTCCGATTTATAGGTCGCGTGTTCGACCAACCAATCGTTCGCAAGCGCCAGAGCCAGGACGACACCCCATGACCCCCGTCCAGCTGCCGGAGGTGCCGGCTCCCGCTGCATGGGCCATGACGGACTATCAGCCCGAGGCCAACACGCAGTTCACGATGCGGGCTGACGCTGCTGAGCATTACGCAAGCGTCGGCCTGCATGTCGAGCCTCTGTATCACGCCGCCAAGCTCCGCGAGTACGCGATCGCCTATGGCGTCCAGCTGCTCGATGAGTTCTTGCGCATGGCAGCGGAGCCTGTCGGCCTTGAATGCTGCGGTCGCGGCTTTGGCACGTGCTGCGGAGAGCCTGAGCCGGTCTATGCGTCGTCTGACGGAGTATTCCAAGCAATGAGCGAACGCCTTGCGGAGTTGACCACCCCATCGGAGCACAACAGTGACCGCTGATATGACCGAAACATTCCTGTCGGCACTGACCGTGCTGACGACGCCGCGCTGCTGCGACGTATGCCACGAGCCGGTCGCCGATGGATGCGACTGCCAAGACGAGTACGCACGGGAGCATGATCGATATGACGAACGATGACATCGTGGAGAGGCTGCGCGCTCTGTCGCGCTGCGAACATAGCGACCTGAGCATCGGCGACGAAGCCGCCGCCGAAATCGTGCGGCTGCGTGGGGAGGTGGCTGAGCGCGCCGACGACCTGACAACGGCTTACATGGCCGGACGATTCGACGCCAAGGCTCCCGCGCCGGCAGAGGCGAAGGGTGATGCGTGCAACTGCCCGGGAGGCTACAAGCGCGACCCGGAGAAGCACGCTCCGAACTGCCCCGTGCGCACACTCCCATGCCGCACTCTGGCCAACCCGTTCGACACCCCCCAGCCTGCGGGCGGCGAGGCGGTGGCGGAAGTGGTCAAGGGCGAAGATGACGAGTTCCCGTGCATCCAGTTCACGCCGGAGTTTGTTGCGCGATGGGCCGCATCCGATGCGCTGGTCGGCACGAAGCTCTACACCCACCCCGCCGCCGATGCGCTGGGGGCGGTGCGGGAGTTGGCGGGGAAGTGGCGGGAGGCAACCGGGCACGATGACTTCGGTTGCAATGAGATTCGTGCGCGCGACATGGCCGTCGAGAATTGCGCCGTCGAGCAGAAGATCATGGAGATCGCGGAGGGTGGTGATGATGGGCGCTGATCTTTCCCTGCTGCCCCTGCGCGAGGTGTGCGCCAGGGTCGGGTTGAGCGCGGCCACGGTCTACCGGATGGTGGCCGCCGGCACGTTCCCGGCGCAGTACCGGGTGCAGGGGCGGTCCCTGTGGCGGTCCGATGAGGTGGGGGCGTGGATCGAGGCGCAAACCCGGCGGGCGGCCTGAACATGGGGCGAAGCATGGGGCGGGTTGGTTGATCGGCCTGAAACCCTTGCCCCGCCTACGTTTCGCCGCCAATCTGGCGGAGTGAGAGGCCGTTTCTCCCGTCGCACGCCGTCGCACGCCGTCGCAAAATCCAGCAGGATCAGCGGGTGCGACTCCACACCCGTATCATTCCCGGTCTCTGAATCGCATCCCCAAGCATGGGGCGGATGGTGGGGCATGGCACGGCCGATCAATCGGCTATCGGCGCGGGCAGTCCAAGCGGCGACGGCAGCAGGCTATCACGCAGACGGCGGCGGCCTGTACCTGCTGGTCGGACCTACCGGTTCGAAGTCATGGGTACTGCGCTACCAGCTTCGCGGGACGCGCCGGGAAATGGGGCTTGGGTCGGCGGCCGTCGTGACGCTCCAGGATGCCCGAGGCGCGGCGCTCGCCCAGCGGCGGGTACTGGCGGGCGGGGATGATCCCATCGCGGCGCGCAGGGCCGCACAGGCGGCAGGGGCCACGTTCGGGGAGTGCGCAGACGCGCTGATCGAAAGCCTGCGGCCGGGCTGGAAGAACGGCGCACAGGCCGACCAATGGGCGCAGTCGCTGCGGGACTACGGCCCGGACAGGGCGATGCCGGTGGCCGGCGTGGACACCATCGCGGTAATGGCCTGCCTGCGGCCGATCTGGGCCACCAAGACGGAGACGGCCAGCCGGGTTCGGGCGCGAATCGAGCGGGTGCTGGACTGGGCGCGGGTCCACGGGCTACGGGCCGGCGACAACCCGGCACGCTGGCGCGGCCACCTGGATCACCTGCTGCCCAAGCCGTCGAAGGTGTCCAGGCCCGACCACCACGCGGCCATGCCCTACGCCGCCGTCCCCGCGCTCATGGCCCGCCTGGCCGATCGGGACGGACGCACCCGCCGGGCGCTGCGGTTCGCCATCCTGACCGCCGCACGGACGGCCGAGGTCACCGGGGCGCAGTGGGCCGAGTTCGATCTTGAAGCCGCGCTGTGGTCGATCCCTGCCGGGCGGATGAAGGGCGGGCGTCCCCATGTCGTGCCGCTGTCAGAGGCCGCCGTGGCGATCCTGCGGCCACTGCCGCGGGATCAGCCGCCCTTCCGGCTCACGGAGAACGCGATGCTCTACCTGCTGCAACGCCAGCCGCCAAAGGGGCTTGGCCACCCCTACACCGTCCACGGGTTCCGCAGCAGCTTCCGCGACTGGGCCGCAGAAACAACGGACCATGCCGGGGAGGTGGTGGAGATGGCCCTGGCCCACGCGATCCGCAACCGGGCCGAGGCGGCCTACCGGCGAGGTGACCTACTGGACAAGCGCCGGGCGCTCATGGGCGACTGGGCTGGCTACCTGGCCGGCCGGCTGTAGCCCACCCGGGTGCACTACCTGGGCCATCGGCCGGTGCCGGGTGGGTATGGGCAGGATCGCGCAGTGGGCGGGCCGGCGGTATCGGGGAATGGCGCGGAGGGGTGTAGGAAAAGCCCTAAATAGTGATGCCCACCTTCGCGCCTAAGTACCTCTCCACCTCCAGCAACTCTGCGTCTGACCGCGACGCATTGTATGTGCAGAACTGCGCTATTTCTGCATCAAGAAATGAAGTGCTGTAATAAAACATCGTCATCGGATCTGCTGTCGATGCGGTGTTACCACTTGCTACCGATGTCCACGCTCCGCCATTAACTCTGATCCTCAACTGGCCAGCGCTGTGCCTCATGGTCACGACCGCCCAGCCTCCAAGTTCAGGCCCGATCTTCGTTACCTTGTCATAATTCCCGTCATAGTTCAGGCCGACGAACACTGCCTTCCCGCCGCTGGAATAGACGTGCAGGCCAGTATAGACGGAGGCGTCACCGATGATCAGCGGGTTGTTGTAATCTGCCCCTGCGGCTGATGGTGCGGATCTGACCTTTATCGCACAAACAACGGCCTTATTGGACGCGGAGAAAAGGTTTCCTAACGTCGCCGGAACCGAAGGACCAGCGCCAGCAGATGGTTTGGCGTAGAAACTGCCACCGCTTGCCGAACCTGTCCTGAAGCCCGCGCTCGACCCAACTACAGGAGAAAGCCTTTTCAGACGTGCAGTCCCGGCACCGACCACCAGGACTCGGCTGATAGCTGCCGCCGAGTCGAACCTCTGGAAGTCGTCACTAGCTCCAGGCGATCCGCTTGAAGAATCGATCCCGCTGAAATGTGCCGAGTTGTCGCCGTCATACCAGAATGTCAGCCCTGCGTAGGTGTTCGGCGGGGCTCCGGCACTCCCGCCGCCTGCCGTCCCCAACAACAGTCCGTGATGCCCGCGCGTGCTCATACGAACGCCTTCGCCAGCGTGGCGTCCCAAGTGGTGCCGTTGTCGAAGGTTGTCATGGCGAGTACGTCCACCGCGCCAGAGCCTGTGGACACAGCGCCAGCCGAGCCTCCCGCCCACTTGAACGACGCCGGCCACGCCACCGTGCGTGGCGTGCTGTCCTGCGTGATGCGTATCATCAGCGTGGCCCCGTGGCCAGCTGGCGGGAGGTTGGAGAACGTGAACCCAGACACGTTGCCGGCCAGCGCCAGCGTGAAGTAGTCGCCCAGCGCGCAGTCGATTGCTACGGAGCCGCTTGTTGCCAGGCCGGAGACGGTGGATCGATCAGCGGGCGCAGAAGCCGCAAGCTCGTCGATGGCTGCCTGCACGTCCGTGGCGGAAAGTCCTGACGCGCCGTTGTTGTACGTCACATCCTCGGCTGCAACAGCGCCTGCACCTACGACGTCCACGTAGTCCGCGCCGTCCCACGCCTTAAGCGCGCCGGCCACGTTGACCACGACTCCGGCAACCGGCGCGAAGGCGTACCACGTCCCGCCCATGTAGATCGCCATGTCGAACTCATCGAAGGCCGCAAACGCCCCCGCCGGGGTGTCGCCGACGATGTAGATGTCACCGTCTGCATCGCCGCCGGGCGCATCATCTTCCACGCCGATAACCATCCCGTTCAATATCTGGTTGCGCAGCGAGTTGTCGTTGGCCGGGATGCTGTTCTGGTTCGTGCCCGACTGCCACACGGCGAACGGGAGGATGGGTGTACTCATGTAATGTCCTTTGAATTAACCTGCTTCCAGGATGACGTTTACGGCGCCGTAATACGCCGTGCCAGATACGGGCGGAGGTGGCGGGATGACGATTGCACGCGCAATGATCGACGCATCGCTGGTCTGATTCGCGTTAACTCGCTCGATCCCGAAGGCGCAATTCTCACCTGTGCCCCGTTCAGGGCCCTCACCGCTCAAAACCATTGGGCCTGTGCCCCACCACACAGGGGTCATGCTCGGAGTCCCTGCAAAGGCAATCGCCACCGAGTTGTTATTGACCGCCGTCGCGGGGGCCATGCTCACCGTGTGCGGGTATGTCGCGCCAACTTTTGATGTTACAGCCGAGTTACTTGCAGCAATGGACACAATGCCAGTGCTTGATCGAATGAGCGCGTAGCGCAAGAGTCTGAGCGAGAATCCGTCTGCCACGGACCACGGAAACACCTCGCCAGCATTGGCGGTTGTAACCGTGTCTTTTCGATACACCGCGATCGTCGCGGTAGATGCGGTGGCCGACTCGATCAGCGTCCATCCTGAAGGTGCGGTAATGGCGCTACCGGCGTACACGTATGCCAACAGCGCGTCACCACTCTCAATCCCCATCGGGGCCGGCCACGGGACGAAATCAGTTGACCCTAGCGTCGGGCCGCCCTGCATTCCAGAGTTGGAGGTTTTAGCAACGATCACAGAGCCGCCAACCGACGGCGGGACGGCTTGGGTTGCGAACGTGGAGATATATGGACCCGCACCAGTGATGGCATTTACTTGCGCCACGCTCACGTCAACGTCGGGTGCCCATCCGATTGTTGCAAAAATCTCTGTTTCCGAAAGTCCGTCGCGCGTTATCGTGTTCGTTCCATCCGTCACGATCCAGCGATACCCACTCCAATGCGTTGAACGAATCGGAGCGTCGTCTGTTCCGAACCGGTGGCGCGGGACAACGCGCGCCGTCACCGCGTCCGGTGATGGCCGCTCCATGAACACATGCGCCGGCGCCCATTCCCGCTGGCTGTTGCCGGCATAGGTCAGCGTCTGCTCATCAGCCCCGTCCGGCGTCTGCCCGATGCTCACCGCCCGGTGGGCCAGGTCGGTGCCGATCCATGCCGATTGCGTCGGATGGCGCTGCACCGCGCCGTCGAGCAGGACGAACGTAGCGCCAGTCGGATGCGCAGCCACTTCGGTGTTGAGCTGGCCCCGGTGCAGCGTGGTCAGGCGGTAGGTCTTGGGCGCGATCAGCTCCGCGTCGCGGTACTGCAACAGCTCCCACCGCTGGGTGCCGCCATCGTCCCAGCTCAGGGCGAAGGCCCCGCCCTCGCTCAGGAACGCTTGCTCGCTGATCGACTCGATGTCGTCGTCGGTGAACAGGACGACTTCGACCGCGTTGGTCGTGTCGGTGTAGTGTGGCGAGGCCGCCGTCACGGGCGACTGCAACCGGCCCATGATCGCGTTTAGCGAGCTGCTGCTGCTGCTGACCGTGCCGAAGCTGGCGCCAGCGTCCAGCGACCGCTGCAACTGCGCACCCGCCCATGCATCGGTTTCGCCGGACATGGCCGTGACCAGGTGCAGATCGTCCGCAGCGTCCACCAGCGCCGGAATATCCATTACCGCCAGAACAGTGTCGGACATGATGCCGGTCTGCGGAGGGGTCGGGGCAGGCGGAATCGGGATCGCGGTCAGGTTGGCCGTGTAGGCGCTCTGGCGATCCAGCATCATCTTCAGCTTCAGCTCGCCCGGATCGGCCTCGATCTGCGTGATCCGCGCCCGCCACAGTTGGCCGGCCCACGACAGCCCGACGCAATCGGTCGGCACCAGGTCAAGGTGCTGGTCGGTCACCCGCCACGTCACCTCACCACCGGCTTCCGTCCACATGATCTTGTGGAGGATGGCCGCAATTTCGTAGGGGCGCTGCGAGGTGTTGAACGTCTCCGGCGACGATACGCTGGCCTCGCCAACCACCTTCGCGTCGGCAGAGTAGCGGGCACTGGTCGCCTTGACCGACGCATAGGCCAACTCTGCGATCTGCCCGAAGAAGTGCACCTTCGCCGGGTACTCGATAGCGTTGTTTCTCTGCCACGTCTCCGGTTCGTCGATCAGGTCGTCGGCGGTCAAGGTCTTGACAACCGGCTTCCCGCGCTTGACGTAGTGGATTTTGCCGTCATAGTCGGAAGGGTCGGCGAAGTGGCAGCCGATGATGGAATTGATCGCCTCAGCCCCCGTTACGGTGGACTCGATCACAACCCCTGCCACTTCCTCAGTCAGCTCTGCCACGTCATAGTCTGCCGGGCCATGTCCAGAGCGCTGATGAATTTCCGCGATGATTGAAGACAGCGGGATAGTGCCGCGATAGAAGCCTGGCGAGTAGGAAATGGCTCCTACCCATGCCCTGCACTGGATATAGCATCTGTCCCCGGTGAAGACGACCCTCGTAGCCTCGTCGCCATCGAGGTTTGCATCCTCAATTGTTCTGAGGACTGAACCGCTGGAGATGTCATGGAAGACGACACGGCCATTTGCCGGTCTGCCGTAAACCATTGCGATAACCGCACCGTCTACACCGAAGCCGCGAAGGTCGGAAACGGTGATCCCAAGATCACGGGAATCTACTTCGGCCAATCCGCTGTTGAACTTTCTGTATGTGCCGTCTTGTTCGATGATGTGGATGAATCCATCCCTGCCCCGACTCATCCAGAATCTAGGATTGGTCGTGGTTCCGACACCCGTCAGCAGAACCTGCTCTGGCGTGTCTTCTCCAGAGGATATTGGAAACTTGATGAGGCGGTTTGTGTAGCCGCCGCTGCCAGAAGTACGGCGCACCCCCAGATACCAGGAGCCTGCACCACCAGCGTCGTCACCGAACCAGACAAGGCCACCATACTCCGGCGCGTAGAAGTTCTCGGCGTACCACCAGCTCAGCGTTCCGGCATCTGAGGGCAGATAGGTACCGGCAAAATTGCCGGAACTAAACAGCTTGCAATAGCCGAAGATGTCGTCTGCACTTACGAGTGCTCCAGACTCGTTTATGCCACGCGGCCACAGATCTCTAGCGCCGGGCGCTCCCGTTGAGTCAGTCTCGATCAGCGAGCTGGACACCACATTCAATGCGTTATCAAGCCGACCGACCGTGTAATCGTCGCCACTCTCAAGTGGCGTGGTTGCTGACAGGAATCCTAGATCGCCATCAGCCCTTGGGAATATGTACGCGGAGCTGTAGGTTCCGGGGATCACATAATCGGCTAGCACTTCATCGCCGATACTCACGTCTACTTCAGACACCACCTCCACCCGATACGTCGGAACGGCCTCGCCGAAGTCTGTCAGGTCGCGCTGCGGGAACACCATGTAGGCGGTGCCCCGGTAGTACGGCGCGTCGGTCGGGTCGGTGTAGATCGCCTCGATTGCCGGGTCGGGCAGCTGATCTTCCGCGCCATCGTAGAACCGGAACAGCTTGGCGAACTCGGTCGAGTCCTCCACGATCTGCGACGTCGGCGTCACGTCGTACACCAGCTTTTCGTTCTCCCATATGCGAAGAAGCCCGCCGTCCGGGGTCGCCTCGCAGATGCCGATGGCGTAGGTCCAGAAGGCGCGCTCGTTGACCGTGGTCGGGCCACTGCCCTTTCCGCCGGACTTGTCGCGCTGCTTCACCACTCGCCGGCCGCCGCGCTCCAGGATCACCGTGGCGCGGATGCAGCCCTTGCCGAACACGATGGCCCGTGCGCCGCCCTCGGCCGCGGTCTGGGTCGGGGAGTCGCCGAGCTTGCGGCCCTGCATCTCCACCGGGTCGATGGCGTTGCCGATCAGCGAGCCGATGGCGAAGCCCGCCTGTGCGCCCATCGGGTTGCCGCCCGAGGCGACGAACCCGACGGCTGCACCGACCCATGGAAGTACCTGACGCGCCACTAGACGGGCCTCCTGAAAACGTGGGTAATCCGCGCCACCATGTCCGGCGTCATCCGCTGCTCATGCACCCGGCCCATGTCGCCATCCGCGTGGATCAGGGTCAGCGCCGGGGTGCCTCCGTAGTCGCGCACGCCGACCACGCCCATGTGGTGAGGCTCGCGGGTGAAGCGCATCACCAGCACGTCGCCTGGCATCATCGCGCCCGCGTCCACCGGGGCGACCATCACCGGCTCGCCAAGCGCCGCCGCCGTGTGCGTCACCAAGCCGTCCCTGTGCGGCTCGCTCCCGTATAGGCGGTAGTCCGGAAGCGTCACGCCCGCAGCGTGATAGGCAGCCCAGCACAGTCCGGCACAGTCGATTCCCAGACGGTTGCGCCCACGGTGCCGCCACGGCACGCCGATGAACCCGCGTGCAGCCTCCATGACGGCGCTCATTGCTCCTCCGAGTTTCCGATCTGCAACCGCCCGCCGGTCCCGATGCCGGCCGATGCCCCCGGCACCGAAGCCTGGCCGGCGTCGCCGACAGGGATGTTCGGCTCGCCGCGGAAGTTGGCCCAGTTGCCACGGGCTTTGCAGGCCGCCTTCGTGCCCGGGCACAGGTCTGCGAACTCGAACGTGTCACCGGCCTGGATCGGGAACATGGTCCCGAAGGTCAGGCCGATGGTCTGGACGCCGCCGGCATCCTCGAACGAATCGACCTCATCCTCCCGGCCAGCGTTTCGGCCGGTCAGCCACCGGACCTTGCCGGGATTGCCGCCGAAGGCCGGCGCGAGGCCGGACGTGCTGAAGCTGTTGGACGATTCCAGCCCGACCGCCTCAACCGTGCCCGGCTCCCACGTCAGCGCCCAGTTGCACGGGAACCGCTGCTCAATCGCCCCGCCGCCGGTGCCGATGGGCATGCTGCCGGGGATGGCGCGGCACAGCAGGGACCACTTCTCGGTGATCGACTGCATCAGGGCCTGGGCCTTGCCGCGCAGCTCCTGCGTGAAGGCTAGCCCGACATCCGTCAGCCGCATCTGCCCGGTGGTGCCTTCCTGCAGCAGGATGTGGCGCCCCGGCGTCAGCTTTCGGTAGTCCACGATGTAGGCCCGAAACCGGCAGAAGTCGTAGGCGCCAGCGACCAGGTCGGCTTCGCTGATCGGCGTGTCGAACTCCGGCACCAGGCCGAAGCCGTCGCCGCCGTCGACCGAAAGGTCGGAGCTGGACAGGATTGTCGACGGCTGCATGGCCACGATGGGCGAATAGGCCAGCTCGCTGATCTCGTCGTCGTAGATCACCTGCCTGTCGAGCAACGCCATTCCATAGGAGGCGAACCCGTCCAGAACGGGATCGAACCGGATCAGCAGGCAAAAGGTGGTCACACCACGCTGCAGGTCCTGCAGCATGTCGTAGGGCACATTGCGTGGCATGTCAGGTCGTGATCTCGATCGGCGGCGGCATCTCGAGCAGGTCGATCGACCCGTCGACGCGAAAGCCTTCCGCACTTCGGTTGTTGATGGACATCGGCATGCGGTCCGAAACGAACCGGACCCAGTGCGAGAACCGGCCGGACCAGCGAAGCTCCTCACCACCGGTCATCGGCGCCGGCGCCAGGACCTTGCCCCGGTCGTAGTCAATAGCCCAGCCCGGGCTTGCGACGCCGTCCGCAGTGATCTCGATGTCCGACTCCAGTGCCGCCCCTGGTTCGTCCGGATCCGGCTCGTACAGGGCGTGCACGTCCCGCTGGAACACCACGCCATCCAGCGTGGCGTCCATGCGCAACTGGAACTCTGTCTGCCCAGCGGCGGCGACGGCGAACAGCTCGTCCTCGGCGGTATCGGACAGCGGGTTGGAGTACAGGAAGCAGCCCCAGGCGCCTCGGCGGTTCAGGAAAAGCTGCAGGATCGGCGCGTACTCGGACTGATGCCGCAGGTTCTGGAACGGCAGGGAGAACCCGAACTGCGGCTGCGACCAGTCGGCATTCCGGCGCTCGCGGCCGTTCTGCTTCATCACGATCCGCGTGCTGAAGCCTGGACCACCATTCCAGCCATACGTCTCGCAAGCCGGGATGTAGCGCCGCAGGTAGCTGTCGTCGCTCACGACCTGCCTCCTCGACCATTGCGGGCCAGGGACCTCTGTGCCGCGACGCCCACATCGGCCGCAGCCTGCTGGGCAGTCCGTCGATCGGGGCGTCCGTACCCGTTGAAGTTGACCGTCACCCCGCCGCCGCCAGCCGTGACCAGTTCCCGATGCGGTGTGACTTCGACGGGACCGCTTCCGGCCAAGAGGTACTGCCTGCCGCGAACGGTCGCCATCTCGATCCCGCTCTCGTTCACCTCGGCAACGCGGCCCGCTCCGATCCAGCCACCACTCTCGCGCCCCCCGCTGAAGAGGCCGGCGATCATGCTGAACCAGTTCCCGCCTGCGGAACCGCCGCTCGAAGATCCGAAGCCGCCGAACAGCTGCTCCACCCAGTTCTCAGTGATCCGTCGAAGGATCATGGAGTTGATGTCGTCGAGCATGTCGGTGAAGGCATCCTTGACCGACTTCGTCCCGCCGATCACGTCCTCGAAGAACGTGGCGAAGCTGTCGCGGAAGCCGTCCATCAGCTCCGTGCGCTGCATCTGCTCCTCGATCTGGCGATTCAGTTCGATGATCTCCTCGCCGTAGCGCTGGACCTGCTCCGCCTCCATGCCGCGCAGCTGAATTGCGGTCGTACGCTCCTTGTTGCCGAGGCGAATGAGCTCGATCTCGAAACGCAGGTCTTCGACGAGCTGCTGGGCGTGCTCTTCGCGCATGGCGAACTCGTCGGCCTCGCGCTTGGCTTGCCGGCGGCGCTCCTCCTGCGCGGCGGCCGTCTCCTTGATCGCATCCAGCTCCTCAGCCTTGTAGATCAAGTAGTTCTTGAGCTTCGGCTCCAGGTTCACCAGCGAGCCGAACTCGACGTCATACCGGACCTTCGCCGCCTCGCTGGTCTTGCCAAACAGAGCGATCTGCTGATCGAGCGAGGCCGCCATGGAGTCGTAGGCCTGGAACAGGCGCTCGGCCTCCTGCTCTGCCGCTGACTTGCCGCCACTCTTGGCCGGCTTGTCGCCCCCGGCCAGCAGCTTGTCCAGAGCCTCCTGGTACTTCTTGGCCTGTTCCTCCAGCCGCTTCTGGGTCTTGTACCCGCCAAACCCCTCCGAAGGATCGATCAGCTGGACCTGCAGCTTCTTGACGCCTTCCTGCTGCGCCCTCTGCATGGCCTTGTAGCCGTTCTCGATGTAGGCGGCCCCTTCCTCGTACTGTGCCTTGATCGAGTCGAACCCGTCTCCGGTGAAGAAGGCTTGGCCGGATAGCGCCTTGAACGCCGCGTTCCCCTGCTTCTCCAGGCCGACCAGGCCGCCGCGGATGCGGTCGAACACATCACCGATCTGACCTAGGAACCGGATGGCTTCCGCGATGTCGCGGATGGAAGATGCCACGCTGTCCGCGATCGTTGCCGCGTCCCCTCCCTCCTTGACGAAGTCCGTCATCTCGTTGGTGAGGTCGGTGAGCGTGGGCAGCAGCGCGGAGCTGATCTGGGTGAACCAGCCCTGGGTCGCTGCCCTCAGGTCGTCGACACGGTCCTTGAACTCGGCCGCCTTGGAGGCCGTCTCGGTGTCGATGACGATCCCGAGTTCGCGGGCGCGCTCGCCCATCTTGGTCAAGCCATCGGACCCGAGGTTCAGGAACTCCAGGAACTCCGCACCGGACCGCCCGAACAGCTGCATTGCCAGCGCCGTCTCGGTCGTCTCGTTGTTCAGCCCCTTGAAGCGATCCATGATCTCCGGCAGGAGGTCTTGGAAGCTGCGGAGCTGGCCGGCCTGGTCCTTGACCGAGATTCCGAGCGCGGCGAAGGTCTTGCCGGCCTCGCTGCCGGCGTCCGCCGCGTCGGCGACGGTCTTGCTGAACTTCGGGATGATCCCGGCCAGGCCCTCGATGTCGGAGCCCGTCAGCTTCGCCGCGTAGGCCCATTCCGAGAGCGTCTCGGTGCTGATCTTGAATCGGGCCGACAGCTCGTCCATCCGGTCGGCGAAGTCCACCGACTGCTGGAACCCACGCAGTGCCGTGTCGACCGTGGCCAGGCCGGCGACGAAGCCGGCGATGGCTCCGCCGATGGTCTTAAACGCCCCCGTCAGCGCGCTTTCGATTTCCTTGCCGCCGGACTTGGCCTTGCGCGCGGCCTTGTCCATGCCCTGCTCGAACCCGAAGGTCTTGGCGATCAGGTCGATCGTCAGCTGGCCGAGGCTTCGCGTTGCCATGTGGCTTCTTTCCCTTGTTCGACTTCTTGGCGAGGCCCTTGAACAGGGCGAATGCGTCTTCTAGCGTTGCTTCTGGCTCGGGCTGCCGAGGCCACGGCATCAGGTCGCGTGGCTTGACGCCCTTGAAGAACAGGGCGACCGCGTGAGCAATCGCGCTTTCGATTCGGAGCGATGGATTGAGTGGACCGTTCTCGTCCACGTAGGCGACCCAGAGGCTCAGCTCCTCCTGGGTCATGTCATGGCGAATCTCGCCGACCGTTCGGCCAAGGCCCAGCGCTAGGTCGCAGAGGAATCGCTCGCGCTGGGTGAGGGCTTTTTTGGGCCGTTGACCTCATTGAAGGCCTTCATCAGCGCGGCGCCGAGTCCCTTGTCCAGGCGCGCGGCCAGGTCATACGGGATGACCTCCTTGCCGTCGCCAAGCCGGATGCCGACGTGGATCGCCTGCGCCGTGTGCGAGCGCACGAGGGCGTCGCCGGTGAACAGGGCTTCGTAGTCGGCCACGCCGAGCTTGACGACGAAGATGTCGGCCTCGAAGTCGTTGCCGCTGTCGTCCTTGAACGTGATGTGTTTCGGAACCGGCTTGTCGGGAACGAAACCGCCAGCCTTCTTCAGGTCGTTGAGAGTGGTCATGGGTGCTCGCCTTGAAAGGTGCCGGGCGGGAACGTGAGGCGAGGCACGCCCACAGACCCCGGCGTAGAAGAGGGGTTCGCCTTAGGTGCCGGCCGAGACCATCTCGATCTCGCCAGAGACCTGGATGCCGATGGTCGAGCTGACCTGCGAGTTCAGCGCGAAGCTGAAGGGGAAGGAGTTCATGAAGCCTTCGAAGAACAGCCAGCTGCGCGCCGGATTCGGAACGAACACGTAGTCGCCGTCGCTGTCGGTTTCGATGGTCGGGTCCACGTCGGGCGCCTCCGCCCAGCCGACCGCCCACTTCATCGTCTTCCCGGCGCGCTTCAGCTGGTGCAGGCGCCGATGGTTGGGATTCTTCGGATCGATGTTGATCCCGAAGGTTGCGGTGCCCGGCTCTTCGAGGCCGGCTTCGTACGTGCGCGCCGGGGAGTTGAGGCAGGTCGTTTCGAGCTGGGAGATGCTCGAATCGATGCCGTCGATGCTCGTCGGGCAATCGACTTCGAGAAGTTCGCCGGTATCGGGGTCGATGCCGTACAGGTTGGTGCCTTGGGTCTTCATTGCGTTTCCTCTCGCTGGGGTTTTCGGCCAACAAAAAACCCCGCAGCGCGGGGTGGTGGTCTGTCCCCCGCCGTGGCCTGGCGGGATGCAGTGCTCGGGTTGTCAGGTGGTCGCTCGGTCGGGCCAGAACTCGACCGTGAAGCTCACGCGGTACAGGCCGGTGGACGGCTCCCAGTCCTCGCCATTCCACGCGACGACCGGGTTGTTCGATGCCTCGTAGGCGTCGCGAAGGGCCGCGGCCACCTCACGCGCGTCGGTGGCGTTGTCGGCATACACGTCGATCTGGATGCCGAAGTTGTCGGTGTTCGGCACGCAGCTCAGCGACAGGACCGGGGCGCCATAGATCAGCTGGTGCACCGCATACGGCACGCCATAGTTGGCGGTGCCCTTCTGCGGCGAGATCGCGAAGGGCCACAACCGCGTCGGATTCGACCCGAGCGCCGCCAGCACCGCCGCGCTCTGCTTGGCGATTTCAAACACCGGTGGGTACACGTCAGAGCTTCCCCAGTTCCTTGTCGATTTCGCCTTCGGCCGCATTGGCGAAGGCGTCGTAGGCACCCATGGCCTGGGCTGCCATGGCTTTCCGCATTGGCGCCCTGGCCGCGATGGTCGAGGTTCCGAACTCCAGCAGGCGCCAGTACCAGGTGTCGCCACCCGGATTCCCTTTTCCGCCTGTGGCCGCGCTCCCTGTCTTGGACTTGGAGCCTCCGAGCACGCCGACACGCATGCCTACGCCTCCCACAGAGCGCTCGCGCTTGGCGCTCATGCCCTGGACCACGACGTTCCTCGCGATGTTCTCCCCCGTCCCGGGATCGTCCAGCCGCTTGAAGTTCTCACGCGCCCCGTTGCGAATGACGTTGGCGCCACGCCTCAGCGCGCGCCGCAGGGCCCGGCGGCCGACGCGATCGGGCAGTAGCTTCAGCTTCCGCTCCGCTTCCGCCAGACCCTCCACCTTGACCGTAACGTCCATCCTTCAGGTCCTCCACGACTCCGACCAACGCCTCGCCGGACCGGATCTCCTCCAGCGTCCACTGCTTCCACGCCAGCGCATGCGCCCAGGCCTCGCGGTCCGGGTTGCACTGGCCGCCCAGCTCCCGCGCCGCCAACGGCGACGCCATGGCGCCATCGCCCAGCGCCACGACAGGCTTGCCGGCCAGGAGCGCGTCGACGCCGGTGTTGCTGTTCCAGGTCACCACGACCGCTGCACGCGCCAGGGCATCGACCAGCGGCCCGGCATCATGCTCCGTCCCTGGCACGCGCCGGACCACTCCGGTGCGGCGCACCTCCAGCGGATGCGGCCTGAACCTCACTGGCAGCCCGTACTGGGCCGCCGCGGCCTTCGCCGTCTGCGCATACCACGGACCCAGGTTCCGGCCCTGCAGCGCGGCGTCGCCGTGCACCTGTCCGACCAGCAGCACGTATTCGCCGGCAGGACGCCACGGTTCCAGCTGAACACCCAGGCGGCGGAACCGAGCCCCGAAGTCCGTGGGGTAGTCCGGAAACGTCGCCAGGCCATTGAGCCCGTTCCAGCCGATGCTCGACCAGTTGAACCGTTCACCGAGATAGCCGCGCTCGAGCACCAGCACATCGCGCCCGCGCTTGCGATGCACGGCACCCGTGCGCCATCCCCAGCACACGACCACGCCCGGGTACTGGTCCAGAACGCCATGTCGGCGCAGCCCTTCCGTAACCGCCTGCCAGTGCGCAATCTGGTGCGGCGCCCGCTGACTCAGGTCGAAGTGCACCGGTCAGCTCGCCAGCACTACGCCGATGCCCATGGCCGAGCCTTCGGCCACGAACTCCGCCACCTGGTGCTGACCCTTCAGCCGCTCCCAGAGGATCGGCACCTCGACCTCCCGGCCGTGCACCTTCTCCCGCTGGCCCGCGCCGACGATGTCGTGGAAGGCAACCAACGGCGCCATCCGGCCGTAGTGCGCCCAGTCCCGCGACACGCCGGCCAGAGTGTGGTCGCCATCGATCAGGATCGCGTCGAACGGCCCGCGGCCCACGATCAGCCGCTTGGTCGCGTCCGTCTGCGAGTCCCCGAACAGGGCGCTGCACTTGTAGCCGCGCCGGTTGAGGTCGGCCACCGCCTTCAGGAGGTGCTGGCGCGACTTGCCGGTTCCCCAGAGTCCACCGGGGAGGTCAACGGCCACGCCAGTGCTTCCCTCCGGAAGCGACAGCATCACCTCGTGGAAGGTATCGCCGTGCCTTGCGCCGATCTCCAGGTAGCGGGTGACGCCGCGCTCACGCAGCAGCGCAATGAACCCCCGCAGCTCCTGCTCGTTCTGGCTGGGCTTCCGCCCGGAAAACGTCTGCAACATCTTCCAACCTCGCCTTGGGAAAGCAGTGCAGCGCCGAACCGGGCGTGCAGTTGATGACCTCGATCGCCTTGTTGGCGCGTGCCCAGCGCGCGTACTGCGTCTTGTGCATGCGCCGCTTCGATTCCGCGGTGTTGCTCAGGCCGTTCGTGTACTCGCCGAAGAAGTGCGAGCCGTGCATGTCGAAGCCGAGCAGCAGGATCCGCGTGGCGCCGGCACGCTTGGCGCATTCCAGCGCGAGCACGCCGCTGTTGACGACGTACCAGCCCAGGTCCGGAATCCGCACCTGCTCGATCCCGCGGGGTGGCGTCCCCATGCAGTACTTCGGAACCGTCGCCGCCCGCGCAGCCGGGTACGCCCTCCACCACGCCGCGTCGCCGGCGGCGATGAAGGTCGCGGCCGGCGCCAGCTCCCAGGCACAGCCAACGGCGCCCAGCGGCAGATGCGAAACGCGCCTGGCCAGCGCCGCGGACGCGCTCGGTCCCGGCGCCAGCAGTGCCCACGTGCCCATCAGGTGATCCGCACTCCCTCCGCGACCATCAGCGTCAGGTGCTCCAGACCGGACTCCGCATCCTCCAGGGCCGCCAGGATGGCGTATGTCTTGCCGCGGTGGACCACGCGCATGGTCGCGTCGACGTCGTCGCGGTAGCGGATGGTGATCCGCCCGCGCACCTCCGACTGCTCGGCGGCCGCGGCGATGAACTCCCGGCCCGATGCCGGCGCCACGTCAGCCCATACGTCGGCCAGGCGCACCCATGTGTTGACCATCTCCCCCGTGTTCGGATCCTGCGCGCTCTGCTGGCGCTGCAGCTGGACCCAATGCCGGAGCTTGCCCGCGGCGACCCCGCTCATCAGCGCACCGTCGACCGCCGCAGCGGCACCAGCAGCGCCGTGGCGCCCTTCGAAAGCACGTACCCGTGCCCGGCGTCGCCCGGAACGACGTTGTCGCCCTCGCCCTCCCGGAAGCGGTACTGCGAGGCCAGCTCGACCAGCACCGCGCCCTGCACCTCGGCGCGCACGATCGGCTCCAGGCTGCTGTCCAGCGCCGCCACCGGGTCGCCGTTGCTGTCCGTGACGACGACACCACCCGAATCGACCTCCGGCTCGTACAGGCGCCAGGCATCCTTCAGCCAGCTCGCCACGGCGGCAGAGACGATCGGGATCCACAGAGCGATCCAGTCGTCGTCCGGGGTGCCGGCGTCGACGCGCAGCTGGAAGCGAGCCTGCTCGGCGGTGACCAGCGCGACCATCAGCCGACCCTCACCGGAGCGGTCTTGTCGACCCCGTTCCGCCCGTCCTTGCCATCACGTCCCTTGCGGGCGGCGAGGATCCAGTCCTCCCCGTTCTCCAGGCAGGGCTTGGCGCTGGTGTCGCGCTTGGCGATCCACAGCGCTCCGTCATGGGTGGCCGATTCGCCGGCCTTGGCTGCCTTGCCCTCCGACCAGAAGCCCAGGTGCTTCATGTACGGCAGCACGAACTCCCGGGCCACCGCGCCGCGGGTGGCGCGCAGGACGAACCCGCGCTCCGCGACGTACTCGCCGGTGAAGTCCTCGAAGCTCAGGCCGTCGGCGCCGTCCCGTCCGTCTTTGCCGACGACCACCCCCAGCGCCTTCTGTGTGCCGTTGGTGAGCGTCACGACCAGCTCGCCGCCGCGGTCGATCAGTGCGCTGGCCAGGCCGACGCCGTCGGCACCGTCCTTGCCGTCGGCGCCCTTCTCCCCGGGCTGGCCTTGCGGACCCGGCGCACCGTCGGCGCCGTCGCGGCCGGCGGGGATCGGATTGGCCTCGAGGTGCTTGGCCACTGCTTCGGCCACCATCAGGTCCAGCAGCGGCGCCAGAGCGTCGGTGGCCAGCAGTTCCTTGACGACGTCGGCGACCATGACCGGCTCGGCGTCCTTGCCCGCCGGACCGGGGGGGCCTGGCAGCAAGGTCACGCCTTCGACGCGCTGCTCCAGCGAACGCTTCACCGTCTCGACGTCGCCCTTCGTGGCAATGTCGCCGGCCGCCTTCTCGACGGCGTCCAGGCGCTTGAGGATCGGCGCCAGGCCACGCTGGATGTACCTGGCGCAGGCGCGGAGGATCGCCCGCTGGGTGTCCTTGGTCATGCCTGCTGGCCCTCGGCTTCCATCTCGTCGTCCATCTCGTCATCGCTCAGAGGCTCGTCGTCCTCTGGCGGGGTCGGCTCTGCTGCCGGTTCGATCCGGTTCTTTCGGACCTGGTCGAGCGGGAAGTCCTGCTGCTGCATGTAGACGGTGTCGCCGCCATCCAGGGGATCAAGCTCGAAGGCCAGCCGCGCCTCGTTCGGCGTCTTGACGCCGCCTCCGGTCAGCTTCGTCTCGATCTCGGCCTGCTTGCCGGCGTCCATGCGTAGCAGCGGCCACAGGTCGCACTCGATTCCAAGCAGGTTCCCATCCGTGTTGGTGGTGACGCCAAGGCCTTCGTCCAGCAGCGTCTCCATGGCCTCGATGTGACCCTGAAGCGCGTCGGAGTAGTACAGCTGGTTCAGGTCGTCGACCTTCATGCCTGCCGGGATCGTCCCGATACCGATCTTGAATGGCGGGATGCCGAACGGCTGGCAGATCTGCTCGTCGCTGTAGCGGAGCTGTTCGACCAGCTGGGAGTCGGAGGACTTGAACGCAAACGGGGTGAACTTCATGTCCGCGCCGATCAGCGCGACCTTGCCCGAGTTGGCGCCCTGGAACTCCTCCTGCCAGTACTTCTTGACCGCGTCGGAGTCATCCTCACTCATGCCGGCCGGCGCGGTCAGCAGGCCACCCGGGTTCGCACCGTTGGCGAAGTAGGCTGAGGCGTTGCGCAGGATTTTCAGGTTCTTGCCGGCCGCCAGTGCGGCGGCGCAAAGCGGCGGCACGCCCAGCAGCTGGTGGTGGAAGCAGTTCAGGCGGTCGTGGATGATGTCGCGCGCCGGCACGGTCAGCTGCTCGGCCGGATAATTCGTCGGCAGCAGGTTCTGCGCCGTCGGGTAGTTGATCTGGTAGTAGACGGCGCCGGAATCCGCGATCAGCGGCGTCACGCGGCACGGGTCGAGCACATACAGGCGGACCACCACGCCGCGGTTGTCGCGCTCCTTCAGGACGTAGGTGTTGCCTTCCAACAGCTTCGACAGGATCCACGCCTCGCGGAACTGCTGCTGGGTCTGGAAGCCGTTCGGCTTGCGAAGCACCGGCCAGAAGGCCGTGTTAGTCGTGTTGACCTTCCAGATGCCGTTGGCGTCCTTCTCCTTCAGCAGGAACGGCAGCTTGCCGATGTCCTGGGAAATTCGGTTGAGGCAGGCGTACAGCGTCGGGTAGCACGTCAGGTCGCCGCGCTTCTCCTCGATGTTGCGCTGCCACGCGCCGGCAAAGGCCTCGGAGATGACCCGCCAGCCATGGCGCCAGTTAGCTACCGGCGTCAGCGCCTTCGCGGCCGTATGCAGGAAGCTCGCGCCATGCTTCCGCACGCCGGCTTCGGCGGCGAGTTCGGAGGCGGTAAAGGTCATCTCAGCCCTCGGTGTTCAGGTCGCGGCGCTCGTACTGCGCGGCACCAGCGGGTTCGGAAGGCTCGCCGGCCGACTGGATCGGCTTGGCCTTCAGCGCGCGCGGCTTCGTCACCTTCATGGCGATGCCCGCCTTCACCAGGCGACGTCCGCATTCGGGCTTCACCTCGCGCTTGTGGCCGGTGGTCTTGTACTGGATCAGCATCGGGATCCCCTCAGAGGAGGCGGGGGACGAATCCCCCGCCTCGGTTCACGCGGCTATGGATCAGGTCACGCACGGGTTCCAGTTGACGTGCGCCCAGACCACGGCCGAAGCACGGCGCTTCTGCCAGTTCAGGAAGCGCTCCACCAGGAACGCGACGCTGTTGGTCTGGAACATCGAAACCACCGACGTCCCAGTCGGCGTGACGCTGTTCTGGGTCGGGGCGTTGTCCATCTGCAGCGACGCCTGGTCGCTCATGGAGAGCTCGATGCCATCCTCGTCGCCGAGGAAGATCTCGTCGCCCTTCATCAGCATCACCACCGGGCCTTCGGTCTCGTCCGCCACGTACTGCGAGGTGAACACCGGCAGACCGGCCAGCGTGCCGCCTGTCGGGGTGATGCCCGGGAAGGCCGGCGCTCCGACTTCGTTGGTGGCCAGGGACAGGTCGATCGCGGTGGTCTCGGCCATGATCCATAACGCACCGGCCACGGAAAGGTTGTCGCCCACCAGCTCCTTCAACATCGCGGCGATGTCGCAGCGGATACCCGCGACCGTACCGTCGCCCGTCAGGGTGACCGGCGTCACGCCGTTGCGGATGCCCGCGGGCGCCTCGTCGGTCACCGCGGCCGCGTCACTGACGAAGGTGCCGTCGATCGCGCTGTTCACCGCACGGGTCAGCTCGTCGCGGATCAGGGTGTCGCCGGCAACGGATGCCCGCTTCAGCAGTTCCTTGGTGGCCGCGGCGATGGCCGCAACCTTCAGCGGAGCCAGCTTGGCGCGCGTGTAGGTCCACTGGGTCAGCGGCTTGGCCTCTCCTTCCTTCACCCACGACGCACTGCCAGCCGAACCCTGGACCAGCACCGCGGTGTCGAACGGGAGACGACGCAGCCGGTCGCCGATCTGGCCGAGGATCGAGCGGGCACGACTGTACTCGACGAAGTCGGCGAACGGCGCGCCACCTTCGTTGATTAGATTGCTCGCCCAGGTGGTGGACAGCGTGGTCGCCGCCGGAACCGCCGCCTTCTCGATCGCCTTCAGGGTCTGCTCATCGCCGGGGTAGAGTTCCTTGGCGACAGCGACCGGGTCGACGCGATTGACGAAGGCCACCGCCTTGACGCGGGCGACGCGGGCGAAGCCCATGCCGTCCTTGAGCGAGGTGGTGTCCTTGACCTCGACACCGCCGGTGCTGCGCTGGACGGTGACGGGCTTGTTGGCGCTGGTGGACGGATCGGCCGGCGCGGCGTTGGCCGCCTCGTCCTTCTCCATCTTCTCCAGGTCGCGCAGATTGCCGATGTTCTTGTCGATCGTGGCGATCTCGACCTTCAGCGCGTCGAACTCTTCCTGCTCGCCGGTGTCCAGGGTGCGCGACTGGTCGGCCGCCTTCTGCTGGATCTCCTTCATGCGATCGGCCTTGCTCTTGCGGGTCGCGTTGAGATCCGCGATCTGCTGGGCGTAGGTCTTCATGTTCCGTTTTCCTTTGGGTGTGCGCAGCCCTACGGCCCCCGTTCCACGGGGGGCACTGCCTGCGTGCATGGATGCCGGGTCTCCCCGGAATGGGTCAGCGCAGCGACACCGCGCCGCGCTTGATGTGCTCGTCGCGGGCCGACTTCAGCCGGATGCCGCGCTGCACGAACTCTTCGTCGATCGACTTGATGGTCTGGATAGTGGCTTCCTGGTTCGCCGCCACGGTCACCGCGGACAGCTCCAGCCAGTCCCACTTCAGGAACCGGCGACCCCACGACCCGTCGATGTTGGCCGACTCGATCGGGGCGAAGCCGATGGACAGGCCGCGGACCAGGCCGAGCTTGATCGACTGCCACGCCTCGTCGACGCGGTCCTTGAGGATGCCGGGCTCTTCGATCTTGGCCAGGGTGATCTCGACCTCGATACCGGACGACTTCACGGTCGCCTTGGTCACGTGGCCGATCGGCGCGTCGTGCCGGTGCTGCCACAGGAACGGCAGCGGCAGCTTGAAGACCGCGCCCTTCGGCTCGACGATGTCGTCCATCCGGTCAGGGCTCGGCGTGGACGCGATCCCGGTCAGGATCCGCTTCTCCTCGTCGACGCCCTTGACGTCCAGGACGCTGTACGCGCGATTCATTTCCATTCGGTCACCCCAAGGTTGCCAGGACCAGCTTTTTCTTCTGCGCCGCCGGGTTCAGGGCCATCAGCGACACCGCATTGAACGTGGCCATCAGCGGGTCGATCTTCGCCGTGCCGCTGGCCTGCTTCGTGATCGTGATGGCGTTGCCCTTCGGCTCCACCTTCGCGTTGCCGACTGCCCAGGCCATCAGCGGCTGCGACCCGTGCACCAGGTCGCCGCCGGCCACCGCGCGCTCGGTCGTTTTGATCGCCCCGTTGAGGCGCCAGCCCTGCGAGACGGCCACGATGTGGTCGATCGTCAGGCCGTGCCCGGGTAGCGTCAGCTCGTCGACGACGGCACCGATACCGGCCGCATCGACCCCGATCGCGTGCTTCTCCGGCAGCAGTCGAGCCTTCGCAAGTCGGCGCACCACCTCGGCGACGCCGGCGACGTCCTCACCGGGGGTAGCGACGATCGACAGGTCGCCGGCCGACTCCAGCTCGCGCAGCTTCGGCTCGATCGCCTTGCGGCGCTCCAGCACGATCTCGTGGGCCCAGGCGTGGGACCAGTGCAGCCAGCGCCGCGTCGCACGCTCGCGCCCCAGCACCGCCAGGCCCAGCAGGTCGTCCAGCCCGCCGCCGTCGATTCCGACCACCGCGACCTCGGAGCGCTCGATCAGCGCTTCCAGCGTCAGGGTGTCGTCGCCGGCATCCGCCCAGAAGTCTGCGCCGGCCCACCCGTCTGCCATCAGCGCCTGGCCGATCTGGATGTTCAGGTGCTGCGACGCCCAGACCCGCAGCTCTGCCTCGCTGGTCGCCTTCGCGTCTGCGTGGTCGGCCTGCAGTCGCTCGATCGTGATCGACTTGCCCAGGTTCGGGGTGACCATCGGCCACAGGGCCGGGTTCTCCCACTTCCGGTCCGTCGACTCCTGGATCTCACGGGGGAACTCGAACAGCACCGGGAGCATCGCTCCCTCGCGCTTCCCGTCGCGAATGTCCCTCGCCTTGGCCAGCTCCTCGGCGAACACGCCCACCGGCGGCTCGTCCGACTGCGTCGTGATGAAGGCGAGGAACGACTCGGGGAACGGCAGCATGCCGCCGCGGATCTGCCGCAGCGCCTTGGGCGCCTTGGCCATCTTCGCGCAGACGTGCAGCTCGTCGATGAGCGCCCCGCCGCTGATCTTCTGCCCCGTGAGTACCGCCGGGTCGAAGGTCATGATCTCGAGCTCGGCCTTCGTCTCCCGGTGCAGGATCGTCTTCAGGTGGTACCGCACGTGGAACTTTTTCGACAGGACCGGGTCCAGGTCGATCGCGCCTGCAGCAGCGTCGAACGCCAGCTGCGCCACGTCCTGCACGGGCGCCGTCATGACGAACCCGGCCCGCGGCCGCTGGTTCATCAGCAGGGCCGTGACCATCAGCAGCGCCCCATCCGTGGTCTTGCTGTTCTTCTTCGGGACCAGGCCGAACAGCTCCCGGATCATCCGTTCCCGGGTCTCCGGGTTCACCGAACCGAACATCGCCCGGACGATGTCCCTGAACCACTCGCCGCCGGCCTCCTCCATCGTCGGCGTTCCCGGCACGTCGGCCAGGCGCAGCTTGTTGAAGATCCGGACCGCGCGCTCACCCTCAGCCGCCCACAGCGGCAGATCGGGGACCAGCGATCGCCCGGACTGGAGGCGATCCCACCAGTCCCGGCACGACAGGTCCCAGCCCATCAGCTGGCCTTGCGGATCGGCGTCACGCCCGGCGGCAGCAGGTCATCCCAGTCGGTGCCACGCGCCGCGCTCGACGCATCGGCCTCCGCCTGCTCCTTCTTGCCCTTCGGCTTCTCTTCCGGCACCGGCGGCGCTGCCACCGCAGGGGTCAGGGCAACGTAGGCCTTCTGGGCCGCCACGTTCCCCTTAACCGCGGTTCGGTGCATCGCGTCCAGCACCTCAAGCCGGCGCGAATAGGCGCCCACCGACAGTTCCTGCTCGAAGTGCTTCTCCAGCGTGTTCCGGGCGATGCCCAGGCCCAGCGCGATCTCCTCGTGCGACATGCCGGCGCCGGCGGCGACCGACACCTTGCGGCGCTGCGCTGACGTGGGCTTGAACCTCGGTCGACCCATTTTCGTGTTTTTGCGCATAAAGTCGGTTCGGGCCGAAATCTCCGGCCCAGAAAAAAACCTCTCCGTGAGTCCGGGTGGCGGTGTCCGGCAAGGCGGCTTGGGATTTTTCCCCTCCCCCCCCTACCGGGCGCCCCCGTGCTGGTGCCGCGATGCGCCGCGCTTCGATTCCTCAAGCGTCTTGGCGTCGTGGCATTCGGTGCAGATCGACTGCAGGTTCACCCGGTCGTCCGTGCCGCCCTCTGCTTGGGGGACGATGTGGTCGACCTGGGTGGCCTCGGTGTAGCGGCCCTGCGCCTTGCATGGCTGGCACAGGTGCTTGTCCCGCTGGAGGATCGAATCCCTCAGGCGGCGCCATGGGCGTCCGCCTCGGCCCTTTCCGTAGTTGGCAGAGCCTTCTGGCATAGGAGGCAGCGTGTTGGGCAGCGCCGCCAGCCTCGAGCCCAGCGCCTTGAGCCTGGCCATCAGTGGAAGAACCCACCAACCCACAGAAGCCAACACCAGAGGGTCACAGTGAACAAGCGCCCGAAGAAGCTGTACCTGGCGGGCTCACCCTTCGATGTCCTGAGCGGCTCGCCATTGCGGGCTAGGTGCACGCCGATGCCCATGAACCACAACGCCAACAGCACGATCTGTGGCCAGCCCATCACCCACCCATCCCCATGCCGCGCCCCGGCTTGGCCGGATCGGGCACTTCCTCTTCCTCGTCGAACTCGCCGGCAGTAGCGCGCGCCAGCAGCAGCGTGGCCTCGGCCTGCCTCTCCAGTGCGTCAGCGATCCGGTTCAGCGCCTTGGCTTCCTCCGACATCGGCCGGGGAAGCGGCGTCAGGTCTGGTGGTGCCGGGGGAGCCGGCCTGTTCGGGTTCGTTGCGACCATCTTCCACCTCGCCGTGGATACCCATCACCTTGCCGGCGGCCTCACTGACCGCCAACACCGCACCCAGCGCGGCAGCCTGTACCGGCTTGCCCTGGGCCTGTTTCTGCTTCCGCTTCGCAAGGAGGGCTTTCCTCCGTTTGGCGCAGGCGCTGCAGGCCATCACCGCTCCACCGGTGGGCTTCCCGCTGCCTGCTCCGCCAGCGCCGACAGCCTGGCGGCTGCCCGGATCGCGTCGGCCTTGCGGGTGTGTGCCTCCCCCGTTGCCACGATGCGGCCGTTCGCCGCGACCAGACGCCAGCGCCAGCCGTCGCGGGCCTTGTATACCTCGAAGCGCGGGGCCTTCATGGCTTGCTCCTATCGGCCGTCACAACGGCTTGGCAGGCTCGGACGTGGTTGTCGGCGTCTCGGACGACTCGAACAAGATCGCCCGCAGCCTCGTCTCGTAGTTGGGCGAGCGCATCACGTTCGATGGCGGCGGCGGTAGCGTCGGACAGGCGCTGGGTTTCACAGCCGGCCCATTCCTTGCGCAGCCGGAGATTGCCAGCGCGCAGGTCAGCAGCAACGGCAGCAGGTACGGTCTCAGCCTCACGGCGGTCTTCCTCGTGTTGGGTGCCGATGTCGGCGAGGGTTGCGGCCTTGGCCCGCTCGGTGTCGATGATGTCGTTCGCCCGGCTCAGGGCTTCGATAGCCTGGTCTGCGGCGGCCTCGGCCTTGTCGGCGCGATTGTCGGCGCGCTCGGCCGCCCACAGCGAATAGCCCAGCGCCAGAACTGCCAGCGCCAGGAGGGTCAGCAGGATGCGGATCATTCGTCGTCCGGCCTCTGGTCACCGTCGAATGCACCGAGGGACCACATGGCGAATGTGGACGTGGCCACGATTCCGACGATCAGACCGCACAGCAATCCGAGAATGAACATCAGTGCACCTCCTGCATGCAGGCCTGCCACTCGGCGTGCCGGCGGTTTGCCAAGCCCTGGACGAACCGCATCTCCGGCTTGCCATTGGGGAGCGTTCGGCCCGTCTTGACGTAACTCCAGATGGGCCGGTCGGCGTCATCCAGCGCGAGACGCCGGCAACCCAGCGCCCATTGCTCGGCGTTCCAGGCCCGCATCGCCCCACTGGCGCAGGTAGAAGGGGCGCCGAAGTTCCAGGCATGGGACGTGGCCATGTTGAACACGCTCTGCGGCGGCTCGACCTTGAAGCAGCGCAGGAGCTGCGCCTGCACCTTCGCCACGGCCTTGCCCATCTCGGCCTTGCACTTCGCCGCCGGCCACTTCTCGCCGACGATGATCGGGGTGTCCGTGATGTGCTTGGTCAGGCCGCCGCAAGCCGTGGGCAGGCCGCCCGCAAGCTTGTCGGCGTAGACCACGGTGTCCCGGAACTCAGGGCTGCCGTTCTCCCAGCCGTTGATGAAGGCCAGCAGGCCCGCAGCGGCAAGGATCAGTCCGGCGCCGATACCGCCTACCGTCTTGGCCTTCATCTCAGCCACGGCGGCGGATCCAGGCCCAGAACCGACGAAGATCCTCGGCCCGACCGTCGAACCATGCCATCCACGTACCCCAGTGCTTGACCACGTTGGTCAGCAGCAGGGACAGGGTGTAGACGATGGTCAGCCAGACCAGGATCGACTGGGGGTTGATGCTCCCGACAGCGGTGGCCGTAGCTACCACGGCAGGCGGAGCAACCTTCGCTCCCGTCGCCAGCAGGTCGGCGCTGATCTGGTCCTTCATCGTGTCCCCTGAAGAAAAAGCCCCGCCGGAGCGGGGTGCAAACAAAGGGTGCCCGCCACCGCAGCCGGCTAGCTGAGTGGGTTCGGTCCGGTGAGGGTTGGCGGGCAGTCTGGAGCGAATCCGGGGAATCGAACCCCGCCTGCACGGCTTGGAAGGCCAGCGGGTGCCATCACGACTCGCATGATTGGCGCGGGCCGCCGGGTCTCCCCGGCGCTTCACCCCGACCGGCTACCTGCCGGTTCGGTGCCCGCAAAGTGGTCGGGGGCGGCCGGGATCTCCCAACCCATACCCCCGGAAACGCAAAACCCCCGCCTTTCGGCAGGGGCTTCTATGTCAGCTTCGCGGATTTCACACCTTTCGGGATTATCCGTCAAGAGGTGCGAGAAAAGACGAGGCCCCGCCACTAGGGCGGGGCCTCTGATACCCGGTGGGATTCGAACCCACACCTACCCGTTCGTTAGGCGGGTGCTCTATCCAGTTGAGCTACGAGCGTGGCCAAAAACTCTCACGCATGGCTCCATCCGTCAAGCGGCTCGGGCCACTCCCAGCAGCATCCCATGGACCCGCTCCGTGCCCCGCCGCGCCATGTCCAGGTAGCTCGGCTTGCTCACCATCTGCAGGCCAGCCGTGGCCAGTAGTAGGTTTGCCGTCTCCCAGCGCTCGTTCTTCCGCCGTCCCTGCCCGCAGTAATAGGCCCGCAGCACCCAGCCGATCGCCGGCGCGTGCCTGCTGATCTCGAAGACGATGTCCTCGATCTGCTGAGCCTCGGCGTCGACTTCCAGCGGCTTGAACCCGATCGTGCGGGACGGCATCTCGCCCCGGTGCTCGATCAGAACCTGCAGGATATTCTTCGACTGGTGGCCCAGGTACTCGCAATCCCGCGCCAGGGCGAACTCCTCGCCCCACCGCTCTAGCCGGCGCCGGACGTATTCGTTCATCGTGTCAGGCTGCATTGCGGAACTCCTCCAGCGTGGTGTCGTCCAGCCGGAACTGCGGCAGCTTGCCGTCGTCCTGGCACATGCCCATCTGGCGGCCGGGCTGGCCCTTGCAGTGCGGGACGCCGAAGGTCGTCTCCCGCAGGGAACAGAAGGCGCATGCGCCCTTTTTGCGGAAGGCGGCCCGGTAGCGCTTGCGGAAGCGCTCCTCGGTGAAGGCCTCGGGCCGGCTCAGGTTGGTGGGGTTGAGGCTGCGGGTCATGCCGCGAAGTCCGTCGGGGGAAGCGGAGCGCCCTGCTTGACCGCGGCCCTGGATCTCGCGTCGTCGACGTAGGCCCGCACTGCCCGGTTGATGACGTCGGTCAGGCTGACGCCCTTTGCCGCGGCGATCGCGCTCAGCGCCTGGTGGGTAGCCGTCGGCACGCGGAACTTCACCTGCACCTTCGAGCGGTGCTTCGGTTTGTCAGTCGTCATGGCGTCAGGTGCTCCGGCAAATGCTTCCAGACCTTGCGGCTCTTGATCTGGGAAATGAGGCTCTGGGCTACTCCATATGCGGCCGCTATGACCCGCTGGCTTCGGCCGTCCGCTCGGATTGCCAAGACCTGCTGCGCCGTCAGCCGTGCCGCGCCGTGCTCCTCGCCTTTCGTGTTCGGGGTGACCCCGCGACCCTTCCTCACCATGTCCTGCATGTTGTCGCTATGCGTCCCGACGAATAGGTGGGATGGCCGGACACATGCGGGGTTATCGCACGTGTGGCAAACCTCCTTTCCAGGAGGAATGGCGATGCCAGTCAGGGTCAGGGCTACCCGATGCGCCTTAAGCAGCCTCTTGCGGTGTTCAAGCTCCCCGTACCCATCCGCGTTGCGCTTCCCCGTCCAGAGCCAGCAGTCACCACTCGTGTCGACGTTGGGATAGAAGCGGTCCTCCAGGGGCACAATTGCGCAGGCGCTCGAGCAGTACCGGTATGGCCGGCCCCGCGCTGCCTTGATGAACTGCTGTCCGCACCGATCGCACCGACCGTAGGCGAGACCATCCTTACAATGCGTCTGGCCCATTAGGCGCACTCCCGCATTGATCCCTGGGTGTTTTCATGCCAAAGGGCAATGAGGAGAGCGTCCGCCCTTCCGCTGTCCTTCTTCCGCTGGAGCTGCAGCGCGACACTGGGGAAGCGGCGGATCGCCAGCAGGCGGGCGTCGTCCTTCTCGGTTCCCAGCAGCCCCATCCTCCGCTTCCAGCTCTGGGACTCGACCAGCACCAGCGGGAGGCCAAGGACGCGGCAGACCGCCTTCACCTGGCCGAAGCCGTCCCCGAAGTTGAAGCTGGACTGGGCGCCCATCTTGCGCACCGCGCCTCCGCCGCGGTCAGGCATCGCGCGGACCCGCTCGATGCACACCGAGAAGACCGCGCCTGGGTGCGCCGCACGCTGGGCCCGGATCCACTCGGCCAGTGCATGCGCGTCGACCTCGTTCGTCGTGCCGTTATGGAAGGTCGGCATGTCCAGCATCGGGCCGGGCTCACCGTCGATCAGGGTGACCACAGCGCCGCTGAGGCCCGGGTCGATGCCGAACGTGACTCGCAGGCTCATGCCGCCTTCCTCCGTGCCTTCGTCGCTGCTCCGCCGCGCTTTGCTGCCGCGCGCTTCTGGTCCTTCGTGCCCAGCGCATGCATGGCCCCGTACTGCGAACGCTGCGCCGCCGCCCGGGCTCGGAGGTATGCATCGTTCCGGCGCTTCCAGCAGAAGGTCTCGACGTCCGTGACCGTCTCGCAGCCGGCTCGGATAGCACGGATTGCGTCGTCACCCGCGAACGCCGGATAGGCCGCCCGCAGTGCGCCGACGCTCTCGAACTCGCTGCCCATGAACCGGAACACTTCGCCGTGCAGGACCCTGGCAGTGACCCGCTCCCGGTCGCGCGCGAGCTTGCGTTCTGTGCCTTCTTTCGACCTCATGCCGCCCTCCGCATTTCGGAATCCTGGGCCAGCCAGCCAAGGTCCCACTGCTCGTGCAGGTTGCGCACGAGCGCGGTATGTCCGCGAAACGGGTTATCCATCCGCTTCTTGCCTGAGCGTCGCGCCTGCCGGCCCTTCTCGTGCGCGTCGTCGTAGCGCTTCTGGTCTTCCTGCTGGGTCATGCTGCGGCTCCGATGGTGTTGCGCTGCCATTCGGCGATGTGCGCGTTCTGGGTTTCGAGCAGCCAGGTGTCCGAGTAGAGCTCCCGGAACTTGCGCGGCTCGCGTGCGTAGGACGGCCCCAGCTGCGCCGTGGGCGCGCCGATGCCGCGGTGGTGGTAGGTGCAGAGGCCGACCGTCGCCTGCTCGCCGCGGCGCTTCCCGGTGCCGTGCCGGCCGGTGGTCAGTAGGTGGTGTTTTTCGCAGGGGACGAAGCCCAGGCCGCGCGCCCGGCAGACGATGCAGCCGATGTCGCGGATGGCGGCGTCGCGCAGTTCCGGGCGCATCAGGCGGCCTCCCTCAGCGCTTCGATGACGCGCTTGGCCTTTGGCGGCGTGACCGCGTTGCCCAGCATGTGCATCGCATCGCGCGAGTTGTTCGGCAGGATGTAGCTGTCCGGATAGCCCATCGCCTTCCGGGCTTCGTTCACATTGATCATTCGCATCCGGTCGCCATCGATGACGGCCCAGCGGTCGCGGGTCACGATTGTTCCGATGGGGCGGTGCAGGCTGCGGCCGCCCTTCTCCGCGCCGTAGAACGCAGTCAGGAACCGGTCGCCGTGCTGCCGACGCCCGTTTGCGATCCGGTTCACCGTGTTTTCTGCCCTGCCCTTGCGCTGGATCGGCGACCACCGGCCGGTGTTGAATTCGATGAAGCTTGAAGCCGGCACGTGCGCGTCCTTCTCCAGCTTCAGCTCTACCGGGTGCTTGCTGCGCGTCCCGACAATGATCAGGCGCACTCGGTTCTGCGGCACCCCGAAGTCGGCAGAGTCCAGCACCATGATGTTCAGCGCATAGCCAAGCCGGGTCATTGCCTCGCACCAGACCTGATAAAGCTCCCACTTGGCGAAAGCCGGCACGTTCTCGCCGATGAAGGCGTATGGGCGGTGATACTCGATCGCGGAAACTACGGCCCAGGCTGTGGCGCGTTGCGTGTCCGTCTGCGGCTTCCTGCCGCCCTGGGCCGGCGTGAACCCTTGGCAGGCCCAACTGGCCAGCAACAGGTCATGCTTCGGCACGGTCTCCCACTTCGTCAGGTGCATGTCATCGCACGCGGGCTTGATTCCGTGATTGAGCTGGTACACGTCGCAGGCCTCGCGCCAGTGATTGCCCGCCCACACCACATTGCAGCCGGCCTGTCGCGCGCCTTCACTGAATCCACCGCTGCCGGCGAACATGTCGATAGCATCCATCTATGCAGCCATCCTGTTGTCGCCGTTGACCATCTCCCAGAACTCCCCGCGCACCTCGTCCAGCATCACGCCGGCGTAGTGCTCGCCGATGTAGGCGGTGACTCCGTCGAAGAAGGTCCGGAACTCGTCTTCCTCCATCTCGTCGAAGGCCAGCGAGCGCGCCTGCATGGCGGTGACCTTGCCCAGCACCGGCCCCAAGTCGATTTCGAAGGGTTCGCAGCAGACGCCGGCGGCGCGCTGCACCCGCTTCAGCGCCTCGTGCGCGGTCACGTCGCGGAACTCCTCGACGTTGTCGACCAGCAGATGGCCGACGGCATGCGCCAGGCGGTGGAAGGCCACGTTCCGCGGCTGCTTCAACTCGGCACGGACTTCTCGGTCCACGTGGAACCTGCGCTCCTTCAACAACCGCTGGTCGATCGGATGAGCCGGCACCAGCGCACCGATCTCCTCGCCCGTCGCCGGATCCACCAGGCGACGGACGACCAGGTACACCGGCCGGCGCGCACGCTTCGCTGCTCGCTTCTCGGCCGCGGTGGTCATGCGGCCTCCGCGAAATCGTCTTCGGTGCTGCGGTTGAGGAACGACGTCGATCCGCCGTGCCAGATGCACTCGACCGTGCCGAGGTTGCCGTGGCGGTTCTTGACCACGTTAATCTCCGCCGACGCGCGCTCTGCCTGCGGATTCGACTTGTCGCGCCAGAGCATCAGGATTTGGTCGGCTTCTTTTTCGATTTCGCTGGAGTCAGCCAGGTGGTGCATGTTGAGCCGCGGGTTGTCGTTGGCTTTTGCGTCCTGCGGGCGACGGACCTGCGCCAGCGCCACCACCGGGATGCGCAGGTCGCGCGCCAGGTTCTTCAGGCAGCGCGCGATCGCGCCGACGCGCTCGTGCTTCGGAGCCTTCGCCAGCGACTCCATCTCCAGCCGCTGCAGGTAGTCCACGTACAGCGCGCGGATGCCGTACTGGGCCTTCCATCGCCTGGCCACGCGGATCACCTCGGTCACGTCCGGGGAACCGCGGTCGAAGATGTGCACCGGCAGATCGCCGAAGTCCTCAGCCGCGCCCTCCATCGCCATCATGTCGATGTGGTTGAACTTGCCTGCGCGCAGCCGCCCGACCGTAACGCTGGTGCCGGCAGCCAGCCACCGAAGCCCGACCTGGTCCGAGGGCTGCTCGCCGCTGATCAGCCCGACCGGCCCGGCCTTTGCGCCGGCGCTGGTCATACCCAGCAGCAGCCCCGTCTTGCCCGTGCCCGGGGGCGCACCCGCCACGATCAGGTCGCCGTCGTGCAGGCCTCCGAGGGTGTCGTCCAGGTCGAATAGCCCGGTAGGAACGCCGAGGATCCGGCCGCCGTTGGCGCGGGCTCGCGCCGCCTCGTCCAGCGCGGCTCGGACGGCCGTTCGCGCGGTGTGCTCGAAGTTGCGGTCGTCGGTGTGCAGGTCCATCAGGCGCTGCATGGCCGCGTCGGCTGCACCGTCCTCCCGCAATTTCGCCGCCGCCGCCAGGTCCAGACCGATCTGCAGGGTCTCGCGCGACCGCCAAGCCTCGGCAATGGTGCGGGCGTGGTAGCCGACGTCGGTCAGCGGGTACAGGTCTGCGGCCGAGCCGATAGCCAACGCAGCCTCCGACACCGTCCGGCGCCCTTGCTTCGCGGCTGCGTCCAGCAGCGCGACCGGGTCGATCGGGCGATTTTGCTGGGTCTGCGCCTGGATCAGCTCCCACAGTTGGGCGTGGATCTCGTTCCCGAAGTGCTTCGGGTGCAGGGCCATCTCCGCCAGTGAAGACGGCCGCTGCATGGCCGTGTGCAGGACCTGGCGCTCGACGTGGTAGACCGACTCGTCGCGCTTCATGCCCGCAGCCTCGGCAGCCGGTTCGGGTCAGCCTGCGGGCCGGACCCGCCGTTCACCGTTGGCGCTCGGTTCTGTGCCCTGGACAGCCAGCCGGTCACGAACTTCATGGCCCCGGCGCGCGTTTTCCGGTTCTGGCGGTTGCCGATGCACCAGGCCTTCAGCGACCGCAGCTCCTGCATCACGTCGATGGCCGGGAACAGCTCCCGGAACTCCAGAGCCTGCTGCTGGCTGATCCCGAACTCGCTACCGTCGTTCAGCAGGAAGGTCAGCACCGGAGGCTCAGTGGGGACGAGGTCGGCTGGCGGAGTCGGCGAAGCCGGCGCAGCCGAAGAGGTGTTTTCCTTCCCTTCCTTCCCTTCCCTTCCCTTCCCTTCCACTTGTGCATGCACTTCACGCGTGCATGACGCGTCATCGACGCGTGCCTGACGCGTGCCTGACGCGTCGAAGTCGTTGTTTGTGCTACTGAAAACCTCGTCTGCCTGCTCAATCGATGGCAGGTCGGATGCAGCCTCGCGGTTGTTGATGACCTGGTGCTTGGTGAAGGTCGGAATCCACCCGAACCACTCGTCACCGACGCGATACTTCACGACGAATCCACGCGTGACCCACGCGTCGAGCACGCGTGAGAACTCAACCAGGTCATGGGGAAGAATCTGCGCCTTCAGGGTGCGCGGGCGCCACTGGAAGCGGCCCTCGCGGTCCGCCACGGTGAACAACATGCACCAGGCGAATCGGATCGGCAGACCAGTCTCCAGCTCCAGGTCGAAGAGCCCTTCATGGGCGCCCAGCTCGGGCTTGATGGTCCTGATTCTGGCCACTACGCAGCCTCCCCCAGCTCGAGCTGCGGAGACGGCTGCCGGCGCCGATCATCCTCTGCCCGCTGCCTGGCCACGCTGGCGGAGAACTCTCGTCGCTCTACATCGGTCAGGCCGGGGTTGTGCCTGGAGAGCTCGGCGCACTCGGCGAACTTCTGGGCGGGGTCGGGTTTCATGCGGCCCTCCCAGCCTCGGCCATGATGCGTTGCAGCTGATCGACCAGCCCGGGGAGCTGGGCCAACGCCTGCTGCTGGCGCGTGCCGGCGTCCTGCAGGTGCTTGGCGGCCCAGTACAGCGCCGGCGTCGTGTCGCCGAACTCGGTCATGTACCGCTCGATCAGGCTGGAATCGAGGTTCCGCTCGCCCGACAGCATCTGGGACAATCCCGACGGCGTGACGTCCAACGCGGCAGCCACCCGGCCCAGCCCACGCGCATAGACGCAGGCAGCGAAGCATTCCTTCTGGTCCCTGTAGCGCTGGGCCAGGCCGGGCTCGAATGTGAGTTTGAGCTGGTGCACGTGAACCTCTGTGCTTGATCGTTAACGGCGTTTCACGCCGTCGGTCGAAAAGATGGCCGGGCCCCTTTCGGAGACCCAGCCGTCGTGAAATCAGGACGAACGAAACCCAGCCATCGGCAGGCCCAGGCGCACCTGCGCCGCCTGCTGGCCAGCACCGCACCGAACGTAGTGACCCTGCTGCGAACCGACGGCGACGCCTACGCGTTGCGCATGGCCGGCGGCCGGGTCGTGGTGCGGAAGCTGGGGTGCCCGTGACATGTCAGGCAGCCTTGGCCTGGTCGGCGCCGGGCTGCGCTTCGAACACCTCGGGGCGCGCCAGCCGAAGGAACTGGAGCCTGGCGTCCGGAATGCCGGTCCGGCGCCACTCGCTCACCGAGGGCGGACGAACGTTGCAGAGACGGGCAACCGCGAAGGTGCCCCCGAGAGCGTCGATGATCTGGTTGGCGTCCATACGGCCATGTTAGGGATTCCTACCGCCGTTGCAATAGGCATTCCTACCGTCCGTCGGATTAGGCTGACCTAATGGAACCTTGGGCAAAACGAATGCAGGACCGGATGGCGGAAACTGGGCATACCCAGGCCGACATCGCCCGTGCCTGTGGCATCCAGCCCGGTTCGGTCAGCGGATGGTTCGGCCAAGGCAAGCCGACGAAGATGATCTCGGGCGACAACCTCGTCGCATCCGCCATCCTGCTGGGCACCAGCGCCGAGTACCTGATGACCGGGAAAGGGCCCCGCCGGGAGGCGTCGCAGCCCGTGGGACTGGACGTTGCCAAGCTGAACGAGCTCCTGGGGACGCTCGAGGCGGCCGTCGAAAAGGCGCGGGTCAGGCTTCCACCACGGGTGAAGGCGCGACTTGTGGCTTCCCTCTATGCCGACCAGGAGGCATCAGCGGCATCGACCCCTCAGGCGGTCGAGTCGGCGCTGATCGGCATTCTGGCGACGATGGAGTCCACGCATGAACCCGATGCTTCGAGATGAACTGGCGGCGATCCTTTCGGAGGCTGGCCTGCAGGCGGATGTCTCCCCTGACCTGATGCACCCACCGGTCGATGTGTCGCCGAGGGCGCGGAAGATGCGCTCGATTCTGCGAATCGCGAACATGTACGGGTGGCAGGAGGCGATCACGCACTTCCTCGATGCGAAGGGCGTGTCCTACATGTCGGACTTGTCGGCGCCTCAGCTTGATGACCTGCTTGATCGCATGCATGGCTACGTGGACGCGGCCGAGATCGGGGCCAGCTTGCCGGACTGCCTGCCGGCGCATTGAAGGGGAAATCCATGAAGGTTCTGGCATTCAGCTTTTGCATGGCGATTGGCGCGTCCGCCTCCGCCCAGAACGTGACCGACCAGATGGACAGGTTCACTGGCCAGCGCAAGATCGAGTACACGCACCAGGCCCAGGGTGCCTCCTTCGGAAAGCCGATCCCCAGCTTCTTCATCCACCAGGGTGGCGACACACCCATCAGCGCGGTGCGCTTCATGATCTCCCCCGAGCCCGGCCGCTACGCGATACAGAGCGCGCAGTTCGTGGGCTGCCTGACCATCGACTGGCTGGTCGACGACAAGCCGCTGAAGCTCGGGATGGTCGTGCACGACCTGAAGCGGTTCGATCGCCTGCTCGTCGAGTTCATGACCCAGGAGGCCTCGCTCGACCAGCTCGCCGCCATCGGCAACGCCCAGCGGGTCGAGTACCGAATCTGCGGGAAGGAAGGCTCGCTCGACCCTGTCGACATCGCTGCCGTGCGCGACATGGTCGGCCGCGCCAATGGTGCTGCGCCGGCACTTCCCCCTGCGCCGGCGGCGGCTGAGCCGGCGTCTGGTTCGAACTGGCGCAGCTGGGGCAAGAAGCAACCCTGATCCCCGAGGGGCGAAACAGCTGGCCCTGAGCATTCACTGACCGTTCGTCGGGAAGTTAGGAATACCTATTGCATCCATCGGTAGGAATGCCTAACTTCCTCTCCAACGCCCCACCGACCCCGCCAGACCGGCGGCCAGGGCGAAGGAGACGGAGATGGCCAGCACGTTCAAGCCGACCCGCCGGGAACTGAGCCGGGTCCAGTACCTCGCCACCGAGTGCGAGATCGACATGCGGGCGAGCGCCCGTCTGGGTACGTGGTACGGCATGCACCGCCCGGCCCAGCGGTCGGCGGAGGCATTTGCCCTGTCCGCCAAGGTGGCCGCCAGCGCCGCCGCCCAGCCGGTGGAGGCCTGACCCATGGCCAGCCTCTACCCGCACGACGAATCCCGGCTGGCCAAGCTGCGCGACCAGCAGAACACGCTGGGAACGCACCTGTTCAACGCCGGGCTGACCCTGCCGACGTGCCTTGTGGCCTATCGGGCGGCGCTGTTCGTGAGCCGGGACCCGGAGATGGCGTTCGAGGCGGCGCGGCAGGAAATGCTGGTGGCGCTGCCGCCGATCGGGCCGGAGTCGTTCACCGCGACGGCGGCGTCCTTCGGGGACCAGCACCGGCACGAGAAGCGGATGGCGGAGCGGGCGGCGGTGATCGCCCGGGTCCGCGCCCTGCCCAATCCGTTCGCCCAGCCCGAGGGCGCGATCCAGCAGCGGAACGTGGACCTGGTGCCGGCTGAGCACCAGTCGCTGGGGTGCGCAGCATGATCGGCGACATCTACGACCACCTGGGCCTGCACTTCGAGCGCCTGTTGGGCCGGGTGCTGCCGGACCTGGCCCAGCCGGACCCGGTTGCCGCCACGGAAGCGGTCGAGGGGATCGTCGCGCTGGAGGATGACGCCGACCTTCACCCGGCCCCGTTGCAGGGATTGAGCCTGCAGCGCTGCTACCGCGGCCGTGAAGGCGTGCCGCACGTCCCGACCGACGAGGATCGCCGCCGCGCCTTCCGCGACACCCTGCCGGTCGAAATCCACAACGCCATTCCGTGGCCGCATTTGCAGCCGAAGGGGGAGCCGTGTCCGCAGTGATCTGCCAGATGACCGACCGCCACGCAGCGATTCGCGACGCGATCAACCAGCGCGCCCGCAGCACCGGCGCCACCGAACAGCAGCGGCAGGCCGCCGTGGCCGAGGGCTTCCGCGCCTACCGGGGCGGCAGCAGCGCCGCGGCGAGCATCGCGCTGGGCCAGTCGAAGCTGCCCCGCCGCTACGTCTACCACGGCAACGGTCCGTCCGCTGCCTGACCACCCTCCGGCAGTGGCCGGCATTCCGAGGATCGATCCATGTTCCAACTGGACAAGCACGAGGCGGACTTCAGCCACCTCAACCTCCGCAAGGAGAACCACGGCGACGAGAAGGTGCCGGCCGCCACGCTCACCCTGAAGCTGACCGCTTCGGCCCTGATCCTGGACAGCGTGGACAAGAAGCTGCGCCCGGCGTTCTTCGAGAAGCCCGGCAAGGGCGAGCAGCAGGCGCTGCCGATCGACGGCAACAACCTGACCGCGCTGAAGCTGCCGTACCTGAAGGAGCAGAAGATCGGCCTGAAGTTCGGCGGCTACGAGCTGCAGGTCGCCGGCCTGCTGGACCACATCGACCCGCTGTTCTTCGCGGACGCGGAGCTGGTCATCCACGGCGTGACCTTCATCGAGGGCGGCAGCGTGGAGCTGGTGCTGAAGGCCAACACCGTCATCGACTCCGAAGACTACGCCCCGCTGCTGGAGGCTTGGGATCGCGGCTCTGTCCGCGTGTCCCTCACGCCACCCAAGGCACAGGCCGGCGACCAGGAACAGAAGGACGCCGCGTAACCCCCTGCTGCCCGCTCCCCTCGGGCAGCCCAACCCGCCCCGGCCGAGCAACGCCGGGAACCTACTTCACCGACCGCCCAGGAGGGCACCAGCAATGAGCGAGAACACCACCGGCCGTCCGGTCATCGTCACCACCGAGCATCGCGGGGTCTTCTTCGGCTACGCCGAGGACACCAGCGGGCAGACCATCCACCTGAAGCGCTCGCGCATGGCGATCCGCTTCGGCACCACCCGCGGCCTGGTCGAGCTGGCCGAGACCGGCCCGACCAAGAGCAGCAAGATCTCCGCCCGTGCCGACCTCGAGATCCGCAAGATCACGGCGGTGTTCGAGGTCGCCCCCGAAGCCGCGAAGGCGTGGGAGGCTGCGTGAACGCCCTGGCATATCGGCCGACGGTCACCGTCGTCGATGTGCTCGACGCCGGCGCCTGCATCAGTGGGGTGCGGGACTTCATCGAGGAGCACACCGGAGGCGTGATCGCCGGTGACACCGCCAAGCTCCTCCGCACCTCCGAGGCGAGCGGCCGCACCTGGATCACCAGGGCGAGCAATGCCGACGGCGACGGCGACGGCGACGGCTACGGCTACGGCTACGGCTACGGCGACGGCGACGGCTACGGCTACGGCTACGGCGACGGCGACGGCTACGGCTACGGCTACGGCTACGGCGACGGCTACGGCGACGGCGACGGCTACGGCTACGGCTACGGCTACGGCTACGGCGACGGCGACGGCGACGGCTACGGCTACGGCTACGGCGACGGCTACGGCGACGGCGACGGCGACGGCTACGGCGACGGCTACGGCGACGGCGAGGACTGACCGCACCCCGCAGGTCGCTCCCAGCGACCTGCGGCCGCCAACTCTGCCGGCCCAGCCGGCCCCCATTCCCACCTGACCAGGAACCCTCTATGACCATCGTGCGCCTGCAGGACGTCGATTCGTCCCAGATCCACTCCATCGGCTACGACCCGGAGAGCCAGACGCTGGCGATCCGCTTCACGCGCGGCTACGGCGACAAGCGCGGCCCGGGCTCGCTCTACCACTACGCGAACGTGACCCAGGAGGACTACGACGCCTTCCTGGCCAGCGAGTCGAAGGGCAAGCACTTCGGCCAGCACATCAAGCCGTTCGCCGACAAGTACCCCTACCAGAAGATCGTCGAAGCCGACGACCAGCCGAAGGCCGCCTAAACCATGAATACCGCAGTCGCCACCCTGCCGGCTCAGCCGGCCACCGCGGTCGCACAGCCGCGCCAGCAGTTCGACCTGAGCCCGCAGACGTTCGAGCAGGCCCTGACGTTCTGCGACTACCTCGCCGATAGCGACCTGGTCCCGAAGGACTTCAAGGGCAAGCCGGCGAACTGCCTCATCGCCATCCAGTGGGGCGCCGAGCTCGGCCTGAAGCCGCTGCAGGCGCTGCAGAACCTGGCCATCATCAACGGGCGGCCCGCGCTGTGGGGCGATGCGGTCCTCGCCATCGTGCGCGCCTCGCCGCTCTGCGAATACGTCACCGAGTCGGACAACGGCACGGTCGCGACGTGCAAGGTCAAGCGGCGCGGCGAGGCGGAGGAAGTTCGCACGTTCTCCATGGACGACGCGAAGACCGCTGGGCTGCTCGGCAAGGCTGGCCCCTGGACGCAGTACCCGAAGCGCATGCGCCAGATGCGTGCCCGCGCGTTCGCCCTCCGCGACGTCTTCACCGACGTTCTGCGCGGCATGGCCATCGCCGAGGAGATCATGGACATCCAGCCGGCAGCGGCAGAAGATCAGAAGCGCGTGGTCGCCACGGTCGCGGCCACGCCGGTCGAGCTTCCGCTCTACGCCGACGACGACTTCGCGAAGAACCTGCCCAGCTGGTGGGACATCATCAAGAGCGGCAGGCGCACCGCCGACGAGCTGATCGCCGTGCTGCAGACGAAGTCGCGCTTCACTGACGAGCAGCTGAAGGAGATCCGCACGTCCCCGACGGATCAGGGCGAAGCCGGCCAGGCCACGGAGGGAACGCAGCCTTGAGCGAGCTGACCCAGTCCCGGCTGCAGGAGGTGCTCCGCTACGAGCCCGAGAGCGGCCTGTTCTACTTGGTCGCTCCGACCAAGTACCACCCGCGGCTACGCGATTACGTCGCCGGCGGCATCGCGACCGGCTACGTGATGATCAAGGTCGACGGGCACAAGTACAAAGCGCACCGCTTGGCGTGGCTGTACGTGCATGGGGAGTGGCCTTCCGGCGATCTTGACCATGCGAACGGCTCGCCGCTCGACAACCGGATCGCGAACCTCCGCCAGGCCACCAACCCGCAGAACCAGGCGAACAGGTCGCGCACCAGAGGAAAGGCCACGCCGAAGGGGGTGAAGGCGCTCCCCAGCGGACGATTCCAGGCGCGTATTCGCGTCAACCACGAACTCATCCACCTCGGCACGTTCGAAACCGCCGAGCAGGCGCAGCAGGCTTATTTGCAGGCCGCGCGCACGCACTACGGACAATTCGCGAGGGCATCATGAGGATCATCACCGTCGTCCAGGGCTCGGAAGCCTGGCATCAGCACCGCGCCACCCACTTCAACGCCAGCGACGCACCGGCGATGCTCGGCTGCAGCCCGTACAAGAAGCGGGCCGACCTTGTGCGAGAGACCGCCACCGGCATCGGCGCCGAAATCGACAGCGCGACGCAGCAGCGTTTCGACGCCGGCCACCGCGCCGAGGCTCTGGCCAGGCCGCTGGCCGAGGCCATCATCGGCGAGGACCTGTATCCGTGCGTCGGCGTCGCTGACGACAGCCCGCACTCTGCCAGCTTTGACGGCCTGACTCTGCTGGAAGACGTGGCCTTCGAGCACAAGTCGCTGAACGATACGCTCCGCGCTGCCATGGTCGAAGGCTGCACCGGCGCCGACCTCCCGAAGCAGTACCGGGTCCAGATGGAGCAGCAGATGCTGGTCTCCGGCGCCGACCGCGTGCTCTTCATGGCGTCGAAGTGGAACAACGACGACACCCTGGTGGAAGAGCGGCACACCTGGTATCTGCCCGACCTGGCCCTGCGCGAGGAGATCGTGGCCGGCTGGGAGCAGTTCGCCGCCGACGTCGCTGCCTACAACCCCGAACCGGCCGCCGCGCCGGCAGCCGTGGGCCGCGCGCCCGATGCGCTGCCGGCGCTGAGCATCCAGGTCACCGGCATGGTCAAGGCCAGCAACCTCGCCGACTTCAAGGCGAACGCGCTGCTGGTGCTGAACAGCATCAACCGCGACCTCAAGACCGACGACGACTTCGCCAACGCCGAGAAGACGGTGAAGTGGTGCAAGGACGTCGAGGACCGGCTGGAAGCCACGAAGCAGCAGGTGCTGGGCCAGACCGCCGACATCGACGCGGTGTTCCGGACGATGGACGAGGTGAGCGCGGAGACCCGCCGCATCCGTCTGGAGCTGGACAAGCTGGTCACGAAGGAGAAGGAAGCCCGGAAGTTGGAGATTGTCCAGGCCGGCGCGCGCGCGGTGCGGGAGCACTACGACGAGATCAACGCCACGCTGGGCGAGCACCGGATCCAGCCGGCGCAGACCCTGCAGCTGGAAATCTCCGCTGCCATCAAGGGCAAGAAGTCGCTGACCAGCATGAAGGATGCCGTGGACGCGGCGGCGGCGGCGGCGAAGATCGCCGGTAGCCAGCAGGCCGAGCGCGTGCGCCAGAACATCGCCGTGCTCACGGAATGCGCTGGCGACCGCATGACCATCTTCCCGGACCGGGTGCTGCTGTGCGCCTCCAAGCAGCCGGACGACCTGCGGAACCTGGTCGCAGCGCGCATCGCCGAGCACGACCGGCAGGAAGCGGAGCGGAAGGCCGAGGCGGATCGCAAGGCTGAGCCCCCGCCTCCGCCCGCTCCGCCGCCTCCGGTCACCATCGTGCGCGATGGCGTGCCGGTGACTCCGGCCGCGCCGGCGGCAGCCGTCAGCACGCCGGTCGCGAAGCAAGCCGCCCGCATCAAACTCGGCGACATCAACGCCGCGATCGCCCCGCTGTCCGTCACTGCGGACGGCCTGGCCAACCTCGGCTTCCGCCCGGTCGGCAGCGAGCGCGCGGCGAAGCTGTACGCCGGCGAGGACTTCCCGCGGATCTGCGCGGCGCTGGCCCAGGTCATCCAGCAGGCACCGGAGCGCGTGGCGCTGGCGGCTGCGGCATGAGCCTCAATCCTTCCGACACGCTCTACGCACTGGAACGGGCCATCGTGGCCTGCACCGCCACCGGCGAGCCGTCCAACGTCATCAGCGACCTGCGGCAGCTTCACGATGAGGCGAAGCAGTACGCGCGCGCCGGCGGCACCGGCTCCGGCCTGAACCTGCCAGCAACCAACACGGGGGATTGAGCGCATGCCACTCCCTGGACAGTCCATCAAGCCCCGCGTGAAGCTCGGCCGATCCCCGGAAGCCTGCTGGACCTGGCTCGGTCCAACGACCGAGGACGGCCATGGAAAGCTGACCTTCTGCGGCCGAGATGAGGTTGCACACCGCTGGCTCTGGGAGCAACTGTTCGGCCCGCTGCCGAAGGGATGGGTGGTCTACAGCACCTGCGAGTCGAAAGGGTGCATCAACCCGCACCACCTTGCGGCAGGACTTCAGGCGGATGCGAACCGATCCAGCGTGCAGACGAAGCTCCTCCCCTCGGACGTCGCCGAGATCAAAGCCGCCAAGGAAACCGCTGGCCCGAACACCGCCCGCATGCGCACGCTCAACAGCACGCAGGCGGCGAAGGGCAAGGAGCAGCACCTGTGCCCGCTGCAGTTCGACATTGTCGAGCGCTGCATCGAGCAGCACTGCATGGCCGGCGAACTGGTGCTGGATCCGTTTGGCGGGATTGGGACCGTGCCGTACATGGCGCTGAAGATGGGGCGCCGCGGCTACGGCGTCGAGCTCAACCCGGCGTACTTCCTGGACGCTTCCGCCTACTGCGCAGCTGCCGTGCGCGCCCAGTCGATGCCGGGCCTGTTCGACGCACTGGAAGCCGCAGCGCCGGCGATGGACCAAGCCGCATGACCGACCAACTCTTCCCCCGCAAGCCCCGCCAGATGCAGCAGCCGAAGAAGGAGCTGCTCCGGCACCTGGTCGAGGACCTGACCGCGGAGAACATCCGCCTACGGGCGGAACTGGAAGTGGCGCGTCTGCCGTGGTGGCGGCGCTTGCTGAAAGCCCGCGCCACCCAGCCCCTTCCGACGATGAGTGAGGATGAGAAATGAACTGGATCAACTACATCACCGCGAACCTGTGGCTGTCTGTCGGCCTGTATTACGCACCGGCTGTGCTGTGCCTGTACGGCTACACGGTCGAAACCTGGCAGGACTACCGCCGAGACAAGGAGCAGTCGGTGAAGCCGTACTACTCGCCGTCGCTCACGGTCGGATCAATCATCGGCCGGGCGTTTTTGTGCGTCACTCCGGTGGCAAACCTGATCGCAGCGATCTTCGACGTTGCGCCTGACGTGTTCGCATCGTTCTTCCGATTTATAGGTCGCGTGTTCGACCAACCAATCGTTCGCAAGCGCCAGAGCCAGGACGACACCCCATGACCCCCGTCCAGCTGCCGGAGGTGCCGGCTCCCGCTGCATGGGCCATGACGGACTATCAGCCCGAGGCCAACACGCAGTTCACGATGCGGGCTGACGCTGCTGAGCATTACGCAAGCGTCGGCCTGCATGTCGAGCCTCTGTATCACGCCGCCAAGCTCCGCGAGTACGCGATCGCCTATGGCGTCCAGCTGCTCGATGAGTTCTTGCGCATGGCAGCGGAGCCTGTCGGCCTTGAATGCTGCGGTCGCGGCTTTGGCACGTGCTGCGGAGAGCCTGAGCCGGTCTATGCGTCGTCTGACGGAGTATTCCAAGCAATGAGCGAACGCCTTGCGGAGTTGACCACCCCATCGGAGCACAACAGTGACCGCTGATATGACCGAAACATTCCTGTCGGCACTGACCGTGCTGACGACGCCGCGCTGCTGCGACGTATGCCACGAGCCGGTCGCCGATGGATGCGACTGCCAAGACGAGTACGCACGGGAGCATGATCGATATGACGAACGATGACATCGTGGAGAGGCTGCGCGCTCTGTCGCGCTGCGAACATAGCGACCTGAGCATCGGCGACGAAGCCGCCGCCGAAATCGTGCGGCTGCGTGGGGAGGTGGCTGAGCGCGCCGACGACCTGACAACGGCTTACATGGCCGGACGATTCGACGCCAAGGCTCCCGCGCCGGCAGAGGCGAAGGGTGATGCGTGCAACTGCCCGGGAGGCTACAAGCGCGACCCGGAGAAGCACGCTCCGAACTGCCCCGTGCGCACACTCCCATGCCGCACTCTGGCCAACCCGTTCGACACCCCCCAGCCTGCGGGCGGCGAGGCGGTGGCGGAAGTGGTCAAGGGCGAAGATGACGAGTTCCCGTGCATCCAGTTCACGCCGGAGTTTGTTGCGCGATGGGCCGCATCCGATGCGCTGGTCGGCACGAAGCTCTACACCCACCCCGCCGCCGATGCGCTGGGGGCGGTGCGGGAGTTGGCGGGGAAGTGGCGGGAGGCAACCGGGCACGATGACTTCGGTTGCAATGAGATTCGTGCGCGCGACATGGCCGTCGAGAATTGCGCCGTCGAGCAGAAGATCATGGAGATCGCGGAGGGTGGTGATGATGGGCGCTGATCTTTCCCTGCTGCCCCTGCGCGAGGTGTGCGCCAGGGTCGGGTTGAGCGCGGCCACGGTCTACCGGATGGTGGCCGCCGGCACGTTCCCGGCGCAGTACCGGGTGCAGGGGCGGTCCCTGTGGCGGTCCGATGAGGTGGGGGCGTGGATCGAGGCGCAAACCCGGCGGGCGGCCTGAACATGGGGCGAAGCATGGGGCGGGTTGGTTGATCGGCCTGAAACCCTTGCCCCGCCTACGTTTCGCCGCCAATCTGGCGGAGTGAGAGGCCGTTTCTCCCGTCGCACGCCGTCGCACGCCGTCGCAAAATCCAGCAGGATCAGCGGGTGCGACTCCACACCCGTATCATTCCCGGTCTCTGAATCGCATCCCCAAGCATGGGGCGGATGGTGGGGCATGGCACGGCCGATCAATCGGCTATCGGCGCGGGCAGTCCAAGCGGCGACGGCAGCAGGCTATCACGCAGACGGCGGCGGCCTGTACCTGCTGGTCGGACCTACCGGTTCGAAGTCATGGGTACTGCGCTACCAGCTTCGCGGGACGCGCCGGGAAATGGGGCTTGGGTCGGCGGCCGTCGTGACGCTCCAGGATGCCCGAGGCGCGGCGCTCGCCCAGCGGCGGGTACTGGCGGGCGGGGATGATCCCATCGCGGCGCGCAGGGCCGCACAGGCGGCAGGGGCCACGTTCGGGGAGTGCGCAGACGCGCTGATCGAAAGCCTGCGGCCGGGCTGGAAGAACGGCGCACAGGCCGACCAATGGGCGCAGTCGCTGCGGGACTACGGCCCGGACAGGGCGATGCCGGTGGCCGGCGTGGACACCATCGCGGTAATGGCCTGCCTGCGGCCGATCTGGGCCACCAAGACGGAGACGGCCAGCCGGGTTCGGGCGCGAATCGAGCGGGTGCTGGACTGGGCGCGGGTCCACGGGCTACGGGCCGGCGACAACCCGGCACGCTGGCGCGGCCACCTGGATCACCTGCTGCCCAAGCCNTCGAAGGTGTCCAGGCCCGACCACCACGCGGCCATGCCCTACGCCGCCGTCCCNGCGCTCATGGCCCGCCTGGCCGANCGNGACGGACGCACCCGCCGGGCGCTGCGGTTCGCCATCCTGACCGCCGCACGGACGGCCGAGGTCACCGGGGCGCAGTGGGCCGAGTTCGATCTTGAAGCCGCGCTGTGGTCGATCCCTGCCGGGCGGATGAAGGGCGGGCGTCCCCATGTCGTGCCGCTGTCAGAGGCCGCCGTGGCGATCCTGCGGCCACTGCCGCGGGATCAGCCGCCCTTCCGGCTCACGGAGAACGCGATGCTCTACCTGCTGCAACGCCAGCCGCCAAAGGGGCTTGGCCACCCCTACACCGTCCACGGGTTCCGCAGCAGCTTCCGCGACTGGGCCGCAGAAACAACGGACCATGCCGGGGAGGTGGTGGAGATGGCCCTGGCCCACGCGATCCGCAACCGGGCCGAGGCGGCCTACCGGCGAGGTGACCTACTGGACAAGCGCCGGGCGCTCATGGGCGACTGGGCTGGCTACCTGGCCGGCCGGCTGTAGCCCACCCGGGTGCACTACCTGGGCCATCGGCCGGTGCCGGGTGGGTATGGGCAGGATCGCGCAGTGGGCGGGCCGGCGGTATCGGGGAATGGCGCGGAGGGGTGTAGGAAAAGCCCTAAATAGTGATGCCCACCTTCGCGCCTAAGTACCTCTCCACCTCCAGCAACTCTGCGTCTGACCGCGACGCATTGTATGTGCAGAACTGCGCTATTTCTGCATCAAGAAATGAAGTGCTGTAATAAAACATCGTCATCGGATCTGCTGTCGATGCGGTGTTACCACTTGCTACCGATGTCCACGCTCCGCCATTAACTCTGATCCTCAACTGGCCAGCGCTGTGCCTCATGGTCACGACCGCCCAGCCTCCAAGTTCAGGCCCGATCTTCGTTACCTTGTCATAATTCCCGTCATAGTTCAGGCCGACGAACACTGCCTTCCCGCCGCTGGAATAGACGTGCAGGCCAGTATAGACGGAGGCGTCACCGATGATCAGCGGGTTGTTGTAATCTGCCCCTGCGGCTGATGGTGCGGATCTGACCTTTATCGCACAAACAACGGCCTTATTGGACGCGGAGAAAAGGTTTCCTAACGTCGCCGGAACCGAAGGACCAGCGCCAGCAGATGGTTTGGCGTAGAAACTGCCACCGCTTGCCGAACCTGTCCTGAAGCCCGCGCTCGACCCAACTACAGGAGAAAGCCTTTTCAGACGTGCAGTCCCGGCACCGACCACCAGGACTCGGCTGATAGCTGCCGCCGAGTCGAACCTCTGGAAGTCGTCACTAGCTCCAGGCGATCCGCTTGAAGAATCGATCCCGCTGAAATGTGCCGAGTTGTCGCCGTCATACCAGAATGTCAGCCCTGCGTAGGTGTTCGGCGGGGCTCCGGCACTCCCGCCGCCTGCCGTCCCCAACAACAGTCCGTGATGCCCGCGCGTGCTCATACGAACGCCTTCGCCAGCGTGGCGTCCCAAGTGGTGCCGTTGTCGAAGGTTGTCATGGCGAGTACGTCCACCGCGCCAGAGCCTGTGGACACAGCGCCAGCCGAGCCTCCCGCCCACTTGAACGACGCCGGCCACGCCACCGTGCGTGGCGTGCTGTCCTGCGTGATGCGTATCATCAGCGTGGCCCCGTGGCCAGCTGGCGGGAGGTTGGAGAACGTGAACCCAGACACGTTGCCGGCCAGCGCCAGCGTGAAGTAGTCGCCCAGCGCGCAGTCGATTGCTACGGAGCCGCTTGTTGCCAGGCCGGAGACGGTGGATCGATCAGCGGGCGCAGAAGCCGCAAGCTCGTCGATGGCTGCCTGCACGTCCGTGGCGGAAAGTCCTGACGCGCCGTTGTTGTACGTCACATCCTCGGCTGCAACAGCGCCTGCACCTACGACGTCCACGTAGTCCGCGCCGTCCCACGCCTTAAGCGCGCCGGCCACGTTGACCACGACTCCGGCAACCGGCGCGAAGGCGTACCACGTCCCGCCCATGTAGATCGCCATGTCGAACTCATCGAAGGCCGCAAACGCCCCCGCCGGGGTGTCGCCGACGATGTAGATGTCACCGTCTGCATCGCCGCCGGGCGCATCATCTTCCACGCCGATAACCATCCCGTTCAATATCTGGTTGCGCAGCGAGTTGTCGTTGGCCGGGATGCTGTTCTGGTTCGTGCCCGACTGCCACACGGCGAACGGGAGGATGGGTGTACTCATGTAATGTCCTTTGAATTAACCTGCTTCCAGGATGACGTTTACGGCGCCGTAATACGCCGTGCCAGATACGGGCGGAGGTGGCGGGATGACGATTGCACGCGCAATGATCGACGCATCGCTGGTCTGATTCGCGTTAACTCGCTCGATCCCGAAGGCGCAATTCTCACCTGTGCCCCGTTCAGGGCCCTCACCGCTCAAAACCATTGGGCCTGTGCCCCACCACACAGGGGTCATGCTCGGAGTCCCTGCAAAGGCAATCGCCACCGAGTTGTTATTGACCGCCGTCGCGGGGGCCATGCTCACCGTGTGCGGGTATGTCGCGCCAACTTTTGATGTTACAGCCGAGTTACTTGCAGCAATGGACACAATGCCAGTGCTTGATCGAATGAGCGCGTAGCGCAAGAGTCTGAGCGAGAATCCGTCTGCCACGGACCACGGAAACACCTCGCCAGCATTGGCGGTTGTAACCGTGTCTTTTCGATACACCGCGATCGTCGCGGTAGATGCGGTGGCCGACTCGATCAGCGTCCATCCTGAAGGTGCGGTAATGGCGCTACCGGCGTACACGTATGCCAACAGCGCGTCACCACTCTCAATCCCCATCGGGGCCGGCCACGGGACGAAATCAGTTGACCCTAGCGTCGGGCCGCCCTGCATTCCAGAGTTGGAGGTTTTAGCAACGATCACAGAGCCGCCAACCGACGGCGGGACGGCTTGGGTTGCGAACGTGGAGATATATGGACCCGCACCAGTGATGGCATTTACTTGCGCCACGCTCACGTCAACGTCGGGTGCCCATCCGATTGTTGCAAAAATCTCTGTTTCCGAAAGTCCGTCGCGCGTTATCGTGTTCGTTCCATCCGTCACGATCCAGCGATACCCACTCCAATGCGTTGAACGAATCGGAGCGTCGTCTGTTCCGAACCGGTGGCGCGGGACAACGCGCGCCGTCACCGCGTCCGGTGATGGCCGCTCCATGAACACATGCGCCGGCGCCCATTCCCGCTGGCTGTTGCCGGCATAGGTCAGCGTCTGCTCATCAGCCCCGTCCGGCGTCTGCCCGATGCTCACCGCCCGGTGGGCCAGGTCGGTGCCGATCCATGCCGATTGCGTCGGATGGCGCTGCACCGCGCCGTCGAGCAGGACGAACGTAGCGCCAGTCGGATGCGCAGCCACTTCGGTGTTGAGCTGGCCCCGGTGCAGCGTGGTCAGGCGGTAGGTCTTGGGCGCGATCAGCTCCGCGTCGCGGTACTGCAACAGCTCCCACCGCTGGGTGCCGCCATCGTCCCAGCTCAGGGCGAAGGCCCCGCCCTCGCTCAGGAACGCTTGCTCGCTGATCGACTCGATGTCGTCGTCGGTGAACAGGACGACTTCGACCGCGTTGGTCGTGTCGGTGTAGTGTGGCGAGGCCGCCGTCACGGGCGACTGCAACCGGCCCATGATCGCGTTTAGCGAGCTGCTGCTGCTGCTGACCGTGCCGAAGCTGGCGCCAGCGTCCAGCGACCGCTGCAACTGCGCACCCGCCCATGCATCGGTTTCGCCGGACATGGCCGTGACCAGGTGCAGATCGTCCGCAGCGTCCACCAGCGCCGGAATATCCATTACCGCCAGAACAGTGTCGGACATGATGCCGGTCTGCGGAGGGGTCGGGGCAGGCGGAATCGGGATCGCGGTCAGGTTGGCCGTGTAGGCGCTCTGGCGATCCAGCATCATCTTCAGCTTCAGCTCGCCCGGATCGGCCTCGATCTGCGTGATCCGCGCCCGCCACAGTTGGCCGGCCCACGACAGCCCGACGCAATCGGTCGGCACCAGGTCAAGGTGCTGGTCGGTCACCCGCCACGTCACCTCACCACCGGCTTCCGTCCACATGATCTTGTGGAGGATGGCCGCAATTTCGTAGGGGCGCTGCGAGGTGTTGAACGTCTCCGGCGACGATACGCTGGCCTCGCCAACCACCTTCGCGTCGGCAGAGTAGCGGGCACTGGTCGCCTTGACCGACGCATAGGCCAACTCTGCGATCTGCCCGAAGAAGTGCACCTTCGCCGGGTACTCGATAGCGTTGTTTCTCTGCCACGTCTCCGGTTCGTCGATCAGGTCGTCGGCGGTCAAGGTCTTGACAACCGGCTTCCCGCGCTTGACGTAGTGGATTTTGCCGTCATAGTCGGAAGGGTCGGCGAAGTGGCAGCCGATGATGGAATTGATCGCCTCAGCCCCCGTTACGGTGGACTCGATCACAACCCCTGCCACTTCCTCAGTCAGCTCTGCCACGTCATAGTCTGCCGGGCCATGTCCAGAGCGCTGATGAATTTCCGCGATGATTGAAGACAGCGGGATAGTGCCGCGATAGAAGCCTGGCGAGTAGGAAATGGCTCCTACCCATGCCCTGCACTGGATATAGCATCTGTCCCCGGTGAAGACGACCCTCGTAGCCTCGTCGCCATCGAGGTTTGCATCCTCAATTGTTCTGAGGACTGAACCGCTGGAGATGTCATGGAAGACGACACGGCCATTTGCCGGTCTGCCGTAAACCATTGCGATAACCGCACCGTCTACACCGAAGCCGCGAAGGTCGGAAACGGTGATCCCAAGATCACGGGAATCTACTTCGGCCAATCCGCTGTTGAACTTTCTGTATGTGCCGTCTTGTTCGATGATGTGGATGAATCCATCCCTGCCCCGACTCATCCAGAATCTAGGATTGGTCGTGGTTCCGACACCCGTCAGCAGAACCTGCTCTGGCGTGTCTTCTCCAGAGGATATTGGAAACTTGATGAGGCGGTTTGTGTAGCCGCCGCTGCCAGAAGTACGGCGCACCCCCAGATACCAGGAGCCTGCACCACCAGCGTCGTCACCGAACCAGACAAGGCCACCATACTCCGGCGCGTAGAAGTTCTCGGCGTACCACCAGCTCAGCGTTCCGGCATCTGAGGGCAGATAGGTACCGGCAAAATTGCCGGAACTAAACAGCTTGCAATAGCCGAAGATGTCGTCTGCACTTACGAGTGCTCCAGACTCGTTTATGCCACGCGGCCACAGATCTCTAGCGCCGGGCGCTCCCGTTGAGTCAGTCTCGATCAGCGAGCTGGACACCACATTCAATGCGTTATCAAGCCGACCGACCGTGTAATCGTCGCCACTCTCAAGTGGCGTGGTTGCTGACAGGAATCCTAGATCGCCATCAGCCCTTGGGAATATGTACGCGGAGCTGTAGGTTCCGGGGATCACATAATCGGCTAGCACTTCATCGCCGATACTCACGTCTACTTCAGACACCACCTCCACCCGATACGTCGGAACGGCCTCGCCGAAGTCTGTCAGGTCGCGCTGCGGGAACACCATGTAGGCGGTGCCCCGGTAGTACGGCGCGTCGGTCGGGTCGGTGTAGATCGCCTCGATTGCCGGGTCGGGCAGCTGATCTTCCGCGCCATCGTAGAACCGGAACAGCTTGGCGAACTCGGTCGAGTCCTCCACGATCTGCGACGTCGGCGTCACGTCGTACACCAGCTTTTCGTTCTCCCATATGCGAAGAAGCCCGCCGTCCGGGGTCGCCTCGCAGATGCCGATGGCGTAGGTCCAGAAGGCGCGCTCGTTGACCGTGGTCGGGCCACTGCCCTTTCCGCCGGACTTGTCGCGCTGCTTCACCACTCGCCGGCCGCCGCGCTCCAGGATCACCGTGGCGCGGATGCAGCCCTTGCCGAACACGATGGCCCGTGCGCCGCCCTCGGCCGCGGTCTGGGTCGGGGAGTCGCCGAGCTTGCGGCCCTGCATCTCCACCGGGTCGATGGCGTTGCCGATCAGCGAGCCGATGGCGAAGCCCGCCTGTGCGCCCATCGGGTTGCCGCCCGAGGCGACGAACCCGACGGCTGCACCGACCCATGGAAGTACCTGACGCGCCACTAGACGGGCCTCCTGAAAACGTGGGTAATCCGCGCCACCATGTCCGGCGTCATCCGCTGCTCATGCACCCGGCCCATGTCGCCATCCGCGTGGATCAGGGTCAGCGCCGGGGTGCCTCCGTAGTCGCGCACGCCGACCACGCCCATGTGGTGAGGCTCGCGGGTGAAGCGCATCACCAGCACGTCGCCTGGCATCATCGCGCCCGCGTCCACCGGGGCGACCATCACCGGCTCGCCAAGCGCCGCCGCCGTGTGCGTCACCAAGCCGTCCCTGTGCGGCTCGCTCCCGTATAGGCGGTAGTCCGGAAGCGTCACGCCCGCAGCGTGATAGGCAGCCCAGCACAGTCCGGCACAGTCGATTCCCAGACGGTTGCGCCCACGGTGCCGCCACGGCACGCCGATGAACCCGCGTGCAGCCTCCATGACGGCGCTCATTGCTCCTCCGAGTTTCCGATCTGCAACCGCCCGCCGGTCCCGATGCCGGCCGATGCCCCCGGCACCGAAGCCTGGCCGGCGTCGCCGACAGGGATGTTCGGCTCGCCGCGGAAGTTGGCCCAGTTGCCACGGGCTTTGCAGGCCGCCTTCGTGCCCGGGCACAGGTCTGCGAACTCGAACGTGTCACCGGCCTGGATCGGGAACATGGTCCCGAAGGTCAGGCCGATGGTCTGGACGCCGCCGGCATCCTCGAACGAATCGACCTCATCCTCCCGGCCAGCGTTTCGGCCGGTCAGCCACCGGACCTTGCCGGGATTGCCGCCGAAGGCCGGCGCGAGGCCGGACGTGCTGAAGCTGTTGGACGATTCCAGCCCGACCGCCTCAACCGTGCCCGGCTCCCACGTCAGCGCCCAGTTGCACGGGAACCGCTGCTCAATCGCCCCGCCGCCGGTGCCGATGGGCATGCTGCCGGGGATGGCGCGGCACAGCAGGGACCACTTCTCGGTGATCGACTGCATCAGGGCCTGGGCCTTGCCGCGCAGCTCCTGCGTGAAGGCTAGCCCGACATCCGTCAGCCGCATCTGCCCGGTGGTGCCTTCCTGCAGCAGGATGTGGCGCCCCGGCGTCAGCTTTCGGTAGTCCACGATGTAGGCCCGAAACCGGCAGAAGTCGTAGGCGCCAGCGACCAGGTCGGCTTCGCTGATCGGCGTGTCGAACTCCGGCACCAGGCCGAAGCCGTCGCCGCCGTCGACCGAAAGGTCGGAGCTGGACAGGATTGTCGACGGCTGCATGGCCACGATGGGCGAATAGGCCAGCTCGCTGATCTCGTCGTCGTAGATCACCTGCCTGTCGAGCAACGCCATTCCATAGGAGGCGAACCCGTCCAGAACGGGATCGAACCGGATCAGCAGGCAAAAGGTGGTCACACCACGCTGCAGGTCCTGCAGCATGTCGTAGGGCACATTGCGTGGCATGTCAGGTCGTGATCTCGATCGGCGGCGGCATCTCGAGCAGGTCGATCGACCCGTCGACGCGAAAGCCTTCCGCACTTCGGTTGTTGATGGACATCGGCATGCGGTCCGAAACGAACCGGACCCAGTGCGAGAACCGGCCGGACCAGCGAAGCTCCTCACCACCGGTCATCGGCGCCGGCGCCAGGACCTTGCCCCGGTCGTAGTCAATAGCCCAGCCCGGGCTTGCGACGCCGTCCGCAGTGATCTCGATGTCCGACTCCAGTGCCGCCCCTGGTTCGTCCGGATCCGGCTCGTACAGGGCGTGCACGTCCCGCTGGAACACCACGCCATCCAGCGTGGCGTCCATGCGCAACTGGAACTCTGTCTGCCCAGCGGCGGCGACGGCGAACAGCTCGTCCTCGGCGGTATCGGACAGCGGGTTGGAGTACAGGAAGCAGCCCCAGGCGCCTCGGCGGTTCAGGAAAAGCTGCAGGATCGGCGCGTACTCGGACTGATGCCGCAGGTTCTGGAACGGCAGGGAGAACCCGAACTGCGGCTGCGACCAGTCGGCATTCCGGCGCTCGCGGCCGTTCTGCTTCATCACGATCCGCGTGCTGAAGCCTGGACCACCATTCCAGCCATACGTCTCGCAAGCCGGGATGTAGCGCCGCAGGTAGCTGTCGTCGCTCACGACCTGCCTCCTCGACCATTGCGGGCCAGGGACCTCTGTGCCGCGACGCCCACATCGGCCGCAGCCTGCTGGGCAGTCCGTCGATCGGGGCGTCCGTACCCGTTGAAGTTGACCGTCACCCCGCCGCCGCCAGCCGTGACCAGTTCCCGATGCGGTGTGACTTCGACGGGACCGCTTCCGGCCAAGAGGTACTGCCTGCCGCGAACGGTCGCCATCTCGATCCCGCTCTCGTTCACCTCGGCAACGCGGCCCGCTCCGATCCAGCCACCACTCTCGCGCCCCCCGCTGAAGAGGCCGGCGATCATGCTGAACCAGTTCCCGCCTGCGGAACCGCCGCTCGAAGATCCGAAGCCGCCGAACAGCTGCTCCACCCAGTTCTCAGTGATCCGTCGAAGGATCATGGAGTTGATGTCGTCGAGCATGTCGGTGAAGGCATCCTTGACCGACTTCGTCCCGCCGATCACGTCCTCGAAGAACGTGGCGAAGCTGTCGCGGAAGCCGTCCATCAGCTCCGTGCGCTGCATCTGCTCCTCGATCTGGCGATTCAGTTCGATGATCTCCTCGCCGTAGCGCTGGACCTGCTCCGCCTCCATGCCGCGCAGCTGAATTGCGGTCGTACGCTCCTTGTTGCCGAGGCGAATGAGCTCGATCTCGAAACGCAGGTCTTCGACGAGCTGCTGGGCGTGCTCTTCGCGCATGGCGAACTCGTCGGCCTCGCGCTTGGCTTGCCGGCGGCGCTCCTCCTGCGCGGCGGCCGTCTCCTTGATCGCATCCAGCTCCTCAGCCTTGTAGATCAAGTAGTTCTTGAGCTTCGGCTCCAGGTTCACCAGCGAGCCGAACTCGACGTCATACCGGACCTTCGCCGCCTCGCTGGTCTTGCCAAACAGAGCGATCTGCTGATCGAGCGAGGCCGCCATGGAGTCGTAGGCCTGGAACAGGCGCTCGGCCTCCTGCTCTGCCGCTGACTTGCCGCCACTCTTGGCCGGCTTGTCGCCCCCGGCCAGCAGCTTGTCCAGAGCCTCCTGGTACTTCTTGGCCTGTTCCTCCAGCCGCTTCTGGGTCTTGTACCCGCCAAACCCCTCCGAAGGATCGATCAGCTGGACCTGCAGCTTCTTGACGCCTTCCTGCTGCGCCCTCTGCATGGCCTTGTAGCCGTTCTCGATGTAGGCGGCCCCTTCCTCGTACTGTGCCTTGATCGAGTCGAACCCGTCTCCGGTGAAGAAGGCTTGGCCGGATAGCGCCTTGAACGCCGCGTTCCCCTGCTTCTCCAGGCCGACCAGGCCGCCGCGGATGCGGTCGAACACATCACCGATCTGACCTAGGAACCGGATGGCTTCCGCGATGTCGCGGATGGAAGATGCCACGCTGTCCGCGATCGTTGCCGCGTCCCCTCCCTCCTTGACGAAGTCCGTCATCTCGTTGGTGAGGTCGGTGAGCGTGGGCAGCAGCGCGGAGCTGATCTGGGTGAACCAGCCCTGGGTCGCTGCCCTCAGGTCGTCGACACGGTCCTTGAACTCGGCCGCCTTGGAGGCCGTCTCGGTGTCGATGACGATCCCGAGTTCGCGGGCGCGCTCGCCCATCTTGGTCAAGCCATCGGACCCGAGGTTCAGGAACTCCAGGAACTCCGCACCGGACCGCCCGAACAGCTGCATTGCCAGCGCCGTCTCGGTCGTCTCGTTGTTCAGCCCCTTGAAGCGATCCATGATCTCCGGCAGGAGGTCTTGGAAGCTGCGGAGCTGGCCGGCCTGGTCCTTGACCGAGATTCCGAGCGCGGCGAAGGTCTTGCCGGCCTCGCTGCCGGCGTCCGCCGCGTCGGCGACGGTCTTGCTGAACTTCGGGATGATCCCGGCCAGGCCCTCGATGTCGGAGCCCGTCAGCTTCGCCGCGTAGGCCCATTCCGAGAGCGTCTCGGTGCTGATCTTGAATCGGGCCGACAGCTCGTCCATCCGGTCGGCGAAGTCCACCGACTGCTGGAACCCACGCAGTGCCGTGTCGACCGTGGCCAGGCCGGCGACGAAGCCGGCGATGGCTCCGCCGATGGTCTTAAACGCCCCCGTCAGCGCGCTTTCGATTTCCTTGCCGCCGGACTTGGCCTTGCGCGCGGCCTTGTCCATGCCCTGCTCGAACCCGAAGGTCTTGGCGATCAGGTCGATCGTCAGCTGGCCGAGGCTTCGCGTTGCCATGTGGCTTCTTTCCCTTGTTCGACTTCTTGGCGAGGCCCTTGAACAGGGCGAATGCGTCTTCTAGCGTTGCTTCTGGCTCGGGCTGCCGAGGCCACGGCATCAGGTCGCGTGGCTTGACGCCCTTGAAGAACAGGGCGACCGCGTGAGCAATCGCGCTTTCGATTCGGAGCGATGGATTGAGTGGACCGTTCTCGTCCACGTAGGCGACCCAGAGGCTCAGCTCCTCCTGGGTCATGTCATGGCGAATCTCGCCGACCGTTCGGCCAAGGCCCAGCGCTAGGTCGCAGAGGAATCGCTCGCGCTGGGTGAGGGCTTTTTTGGGCCGTTGACCTCATTGAAGGCCTTCATCAGCGCGGCGCCGAGTCCCTTGTCCAGGCGCGCGGCCAGGTCATACGGGATGACCTCCTTGCCGTCGCCAAGCCGGATGCCGACGTGGATCGCCTGCGCCGTGTGCGAGCGCACGAGGGCGTCGCCGGTGAACAGGGCTTCGTAGTCGGCCACGCCGAGCTTGACGACGAAGATGTCGGCCTCGAAGTCGTTGCCGCTGTCGTCCTTGAACGTGATGTGTTTCGGAACCGGCTTGTCGGGAACGAAACCGCCAGCCTTCTTCAGGTCGTTGAGAGTGGTCATGGGTGCTCGCCTTGAAAGGTGCCGGGCGGGAACGTGAGGCGAGGCACGCCCACAGACCCCGGCGTAGAAGAGGGGTTCGCCTTAGGTGCCGGCCGAGACCATCTCGATCTCGCCAGAGACCTGGATGCCGATGGTCGAGCTGACCTGCGAGTTCAGCGCGAAGCTGAAGGGGAAGGAGTTCATGAAGCCTTCGAAGAACAGCCAGCTGCGCGCCGGATTCGGAACGAACACGTAGTCGCCGTCGCTGTCGGTTTCGATGGTCGGGTCCACGTCGGGCGCCTCCGCCCAGCCGACCGCCCACTTCATCGTCTTCCCGGCGCGCTTCAGCTGGTGCAGGCGCCGATGGTTGGGATTCTTCGGATCGATGTTGATCCCGAAGGTTGCGGTGCCCGGCTCTTCGAGGCCGGCTTCGTACGTGCGCGCCGGGGAGTTGAGGCAGGTCGTTTCGAGCTGGGAGATGCTCGAATCGATGCCGTCGATGCTCGTCGGGCAATCGACTTCGAGAAGTTCGCCGGTATCGGGGTCGATGCCGTACAGGTTGGTGCCTTGGGTCTTCATTGCGTTTCCTCTCGCTGGGGTTTTCGGCCAACAAAAAACCCCGCAGCGCGGGGTGGTGGTCTGTCCCCCGCCGTGGCCTGGCGGGATGCAGTGCTCGGGTTGTCAGGTGGTCGCTCGGTCGGGCCAGAACTCGACCGTGAAGCTCACGCGGTACAGGCCGGTGGACGGCTCCCAGTCCTCGCCATTCCACGCGACGACCGGGTTGTTCGATGCCTCGTAGGCGTCGCGAAGGGCCGCGGCCACCTCACGCGCGTCGGTGGCGTTGTCGGCATACACGTCGATCTGGATGCCGAAGTTGTCGGTGTTCGGCACGCAGCTCAGCGACAGGACCGGGGCGCCATAGATCAGCTGGTGCACCGCATACGGCACGCCATAGTTGGCGGTGCCCTTCTGCGGCGAGATCGCGAAGGGCCACAACCGCGTCGGATTCGACCCGAGCGCCGCCAGCACCGCCGCGCTCTGCTTGGCGATTTCAAACACCGGTGGGTACACGTCAGAGCTTCCCCAGTTCCTTGTCGATTTCGCCTTCGGCCGCATTGGCGAAGGCGTCGTAGGCACCCATGGCCTGGGCTGCCATGGCTTTCCGCATTGGCGCCCTGGCCGCGATGGTCGAGGTTCCGAACTCCAGCAGGCGCCAGTACCAGGTGTCGCCACCCGGATTCCCTTTTCCGCCTGTGGCCGCGCTCCCTGTCTTGGACTTGGAGCCTCCGAGCACGCCGACACGCATGCCTACGCCTCCCACAGAGCGCTCGCGCTTGGCGCTCATGCCCTGGACCACGACGTTCCTCGCGATGTTCTCCCCCGTCCCGGGATCGTCCAGCCGCTTGAAGTTCTCACGCGCCCCGTTGCGAATGACGTTGGCGCCACGCCTCAGCGCGCGCCGCAGGGCCCGGCGGCCGACGCGATCGGGCAGTAGCTTCAGCTTCCGCTCCGCTTCCGCCAGACCCTCCACCTTGACCGTAACGTCCATCCTTCAGGTCCTCCACGACTCCGACCAACGCCTCGCCGGACCGGATCTCCTCCAGCGTCCACTGCTTCCACGCCAGCGCATGCGCCCAGGCCTCGCGGTCCGGGTTGCACTGGCCGCCCAGCTCCCGCGCCGCCAACGGCGACGCCATGGCGCCATCGCCCAGCGCCACGACAGGCTTGCCGGCCAGGAGCGCGTCGACGCCGGTGTTGCTGTTCCAGGTCACCACGACCGCTGCACGCGCCAGGGCATCGACCAGCGGCCCGGCATCATGCTCCGTCCCTGGCACGCGCCGGACCACTCCGGTGCGGCGCACCTCCAGCGGATGCGGCCTGAACCTCACTGGCAGCCCGTACTGGGCCGCCGCGGCCTTCGCCGTCTGCGCATACCACGGACCCAGGTTCCGGCCCTGCAGCGCGGCGTCGCCGTGCACCTGTCCGACCAGCAGCACGTATTCGCCGGCAGGACGCCACGGTTCCAGCTGAACACCCAGGCGGCGGAACCGAGCCCCGAAGTCCGTGGGGTAGTCCGGAAACGTCGCCAGGCCATTGAGCCCGTTCCAGCCGATGCTCGACCAGTTGAACCGTTCACCGAGATAGCCGCGCTCGAGCACCAGCACATCGCGCCCGCGCTTGCGATGCACGGCACCCGTGCGCCATCCCCAGCACACGACCACGCCCGGGTACTGGTCCAGAACGCCATGTCGGCGCAGCCCTTCCGTAACCGCCTGCCAGTGCGCAATCTGGTGCGGCGCCCGCTGACTCAGGTCGAAGTGCACCGGTCAGCTCGCCAGCACTACGCCGATGCCCATGGCCGAGCCTTCGGCCACGAACTCCGCCACCTGGTGCTGACCCTTCAGCCGCTCCCAGAGGATCGGCACCTCGACCTCCCGGCCGTGCACCTTCTCCCGCTGGCCCGCGCCGACGATGTCGTGGAAGGCAACCAACGGCGCCATCCGGCCGTAGTGCGCCCAGTCCCGCGACACGCCGGCCAGAGTGTGGTCGCCATCGATCAGGATCGCGTCGAACGGCCCGCGGCCCACGATCAGCCGCTTGGTCGCGTCCGTCTGCGAGTCCCCGAACAGGGCGCTGCACTTGTAGCCGCGCCGGTTGAGGTCGGCCACCGCCTTCAGGAGGTGCTGGCGCGACTTGCCGGTTCCCCAGAGTCCACCGGGGAGGTCAACGGCCACGCCAGTGCTTCCCTCCGGAAGCGACAGCATCACCTCGTGGAAGGTATCGCCGTGCCTTGCGCCGATCTCCAGGTAGCGGGTGACGCCGCGCTCACGCAGCAGCGCAATGAACCCCCGCAGCTCCTGCTCGTTCTGGCTGGGCTTCCGCCCGGAAAACGTCTGCAACATCTTCCAACCTCGCCTTGGGAAAGCAGTGCAGCGCCGAACCGGGCGTGCAGTTGATGACCTCGATCGCCTTGTTGGCGCGTGCCCAGCGCGCGTACTGCGTCTTGTGCATGCGCCGCTTCGATTCCGCGGTGTTGCTCAGGCCGTTCGTGTACTCGCCGAAGAAGTGCGAGCCGTGCATGTCGAAGCCGAGCAGCAGGATCCGCGTGGCGCCGGCACGCTTGGCGCATTCCAGCGCGAGCACGCCGCTGTTGACGACGTACCAGCCCAGGTCCGGAATCCGCACCTGCTCGATCCCGCGGGGTGGCGTCCCCATGCAGTACTTCGGAACCGTCGCCGCCCGCGCAGCCGGGTACGCCCTCCACCACGCCGCGTCGCCGGCGGCGATGAAGGTCGCGGCCGGCGCCAGCTCCCAGGCACAGCCAACGGCGCCCAGCGGCAGATGCGAAACGCGCCTGGCCAGCGCCGCGGACGCGCTCGGTCCCGGCGCCAGCAGTGCCCACGTGCCCATCAGGTGATCCGCACTCCCTCCGCGACCATCAGCGTCAGGTGCTCCAGACCGGACTCCGCATCCTCCAGGGCCGCCAGGATGGCGTATGTCTTGCCGCGGTGGACCACGCGCATGGTCGCGTCGACGTCGTCGCGGTAGCGGATGGTGATCCGCCCGCGCACCTCCGACTGCTCGGCGGCCGCGGCGATGAACTCCCGGCCCGATGCCGGCGCCACGTCAGCCCATACGTCGGCCAGGCGCACCCATGTGTTGACCATCTCCCCCGTGTTCGGATCCTGCGCGCTCTGCTGGCGCTGCAGCTGGACCCAATGCCGGAGCTTGCCCGCGGCGACCCCGCTCATCAGCGCACCGTCGACCGCCGCAGCGGCACCAGCAGCGCCGTGGCGCCCTTCGAAAGCACGTACCCGTGCCCGGCGTCGCCCGGAACGACGTTGTCGCCCTCGCCCTCCCGGAAGCGGTACTGCGAGGCCAGCTCGACCAGCACCGCGCCCTGCACCTCGGCGCGCACGATCGGCTCCAGGCTGCTGTCCAGCGCCGCCACCGGGTCGCCGTTGCTGTCCGTGACGACGACACCACCCGAATCGACCTCCGGCTCGTACAGGCGCCAGGCATCCTTCAGCCAGCTCGCCACGGCGGCAGAGACGATCGGGATCCACAGAGCGATCCAGTCGTCGTCCGGGGTGCCGGCGTCGACGCGCAGCTGGAAGCGAGCCTGCTCGGCGGTGACCAGCGCGACCATCAGCCGACCCTCACCGGAGCGGTCTTGTCGACCCCGTTCCGCCCGTCCTTGCCATCACGTCCCTTGCGGGCGGCGAGGATCCAGTCCTCCCCGTTCTCCAGGCAGGGCTTGGCGCTGGTGTCGCGCTTGGCGATCCACAGCGCTCCGTCATGGGTGGCCGATTCGCCGGCCTTGGCTGCCTTGCCCTCCGACCAGAAGCCCAGGTGCTTCATGTACGGCAGCACGAACTCCCGGGCCACCGCGCCGCGGGTGGCGCGCAGGACGAACCCGCGCTCCGCGACGTACTCGCCGGTGAAGTCCTCGAAGCTCAGGCCGTCGGCGCCGTCCCGTCCGTCTTTGCCGACGACCACCCCCAGCGCCTTCTGTGTGCCGTTGGTGAGCGTCACGACCAGCTCGCCGCCGCGGTCGATCAGTGCGCTGGCCAGGCCGACGCCGTCGGCACCGTCCTTGCCGTCGGCGCCCTTCTCCCCGGGCTGGCCTTGCGGACCCGGCGCACCGTCGGCGCCGTCGCGGCCGGCGGGGATCGGATTGGCCTCGAGGTGCTTGGCCACTGCTTCGGCCACCATCAGGTCCAGCAGCGGCGCCAGAGCGTCGGTGGCCAGCAGTTCCTTGACGACGTCGGCGACCATGACCGGCTCGGCGTCCTTGCCCGCCGGACCGGGGGGGCCTGGCAGCAAGGTCACGCCTTCGACGCGCTGCTCCAGCGAACGCTTCACCGTCTCGACGTCGCCCTTCGTGGCAATGTCGCCGGCCGCCTTCTCGACGGCGTCCAGGCGCTTGAGGATCGGCGCCAGGCCACGCTGGATGTACCTGGCGCAGGCGCGGAGGATCGCCCGCTGGGTGTCCTTGGTCATGCCTGCTGGCCCTCGGCTTCCATCTCGTCGTCCATCTCGTCATCGCTCAGAGGCTCGTCGTCCTCTGGCGGGGTCGGCTCTGCTGCCGGTTCGATCCGGTTCTTTCGGACCTGGTCGAGCGGGAAGTCCTGCTGCTGCATGTAGACGGTGTCGCCGCCATCCAGGGGATCAAGCTCGAAGGCCAGCCGCGCCTCGTTCGGCGTCTTGACGCCGCCTCCGGTCAGCTTCGTCTCGATCTCGGCCTGCTTGCCGGCGTCCATGCGTAGCAGCGGCCACAGGTCGCACTCGATTCCAAGCAGGTTCCCATCCGTGTTGGTGGTGACGCCAAGGCCTTCGTCCAGCAGCGTCTCCATGGCCTCGATGTGACCCTGAAGCGCGTCGGAGTAGTACAGCTGGTTCAGGTCGTCGACCTTCATGCCTGCCGGGATCGTCCCGATACCGATCTTGAATGGCGGGATGCCGAACGGCTGGCAGATCTGCTCGTCGCTGTAGCGGAGCTGTTCGACCAGCTGGGAGTCGGAGGACTTGAACGCAAACGGGGTGAACTTCATGTCCGCGCCGATCAGCGCGACCTTGCCCGAGTTGGCGCCCTGGAACTCCTCCTGCCAGTACTTCTTGACCGCGTCGGAGTCATCCTCACTCATGCCGGCCGGCGCGGTCAGCAGGCCACCCGGGTTCGCACCGTTGGCGAAGTAGGCTGAGGCGTTGCGCAGGATTTTCAGGTTCTTGCCGGCCGCCAGTGCGGCGGCGCAAAGCGGCGGCACGCCCAGCAGCTGGTGGTGGAAGCAGTTCAGGCGGTCGTGGATGATGTCGCGCGCCGGCACGGTCAGCTGCTCGGCCGGATAATTCGTCGGCAGCAGGTTCTGCGCCGTCGGGTAGTTGATCTGGTAGTAGACGGCGCCGGAATCCGCGATCAGCGGCGTCACGCGGCACGGGTCGAGCACATACAGGCGGACCACCACGCCGCGGTTGTCGCGCTCCTTCAGGACGTAGGTGTTGCCTTCCAACAGCTTCGACAGGATCCACGCCTCGCGGAACTGCTGCTGGGTCTGGAAGCCGTTCGGCTTGCGAAGCACCGGCCAGAAGGCCGTGTTAGTCGTGTTGACCTTCCAGATGCCGTTGGCGTCCTTCTCCTTCAGCAGGAACGGCAGCTTGCCGATGTCCTGGGAAATTCGGTTGAGGCAGGCGTACAGCGTCGGGTAGCACGTCAGGTCGCCGCGCTTCTCCTCGATGTTGCGCTGCCACGCGCCGGCAAAGGCCTCGGAGATGACCCGCCAGCCATGGCGCCAGTTAGCTACCGGCGTCAGCGCCTTCGCGGCCGTATGCAGGAAGCTCGCGCCATGCTTCCGCACGCCGGCTTCGGCGGCGAGTTCGGAGGCGGTAAAGGTCATCTCAGCCCTCGGTGTTCAGGTCGCGGCGCTCGTACTGCGCGGCACCAGCGGGTTCGGAAGGCTCGCCGGCCGACTGGATCGGCTTGGCCTTCAGCGCGCGCGGCTTCGTCACCTTCATGGCGATGCCCGCCTTCACCAGGCGACGTCCGCATTCGGGCTTCACCTCGCGCTTGTGGCCGGTGGTCTTGTACTGGATCAGCATCGGGATCCCCTCAGAGGAGGCGGGGGACGAATCCCCCGCCTCGGTTCACGCGGCTATGGATCAGGTCACGCACGGGTTCCAGTTGACGTGCGCCCAGACCACGGCCGAAGCACGGCGCTTCTGCCAGTTCAGGAAGCGCTCCACCAGGAACGCGACGCTGTTGGTCTGGAACATCGAAACCACCGACGTCCCAGTCGGCGTGACGCTGTTCTGGGTCGGGGCGTTGTCCATCTGCAGCGACGCCTGGTCGCTCATGGAGAGCTCGATGCCATCCTCGTCGCCGAGGAAGATCTCGTCGCCCTTCATCAGCATCACCACCGGGCCTTCGGTCTCGTCCGCCACGTACTGCGAGGTGAACACCGGCAGACCGGCCAGCGTGCCGCCTGTCGGGGTGATGCCCGGGAAGGCCGGCGCTCCGACTTCGTTGGTGGCCAGGGACAGGTCGATCGCGGTGGTCTCGGCCATGATCCATAACGCACCGGCCACGGAAAGGTTGTCGCCCACCAGCTCCTTCAACATCGCGGCGATGTCGCAGCGGATACCCGCGACCGTACCGTCGCCCGTCAGGGTGACCGGCGTCACGCCGTTGCGGATGCCCGCGGGCGCCTCGTCGGTCACCGCGGCCGCGTCACTGACGAAGGTGCCGTCGATCGCGCTGTTCACCGCACGGGTCAGCTCGTCGCGGATCAGGGTGTCGCCGGCAACGGATGCCCGCTTCAGCAGTTCCTTGGTGGCCGCGGCGATGGCCGCAACCTTCAGCGGAGCCAGCTTGGCGCGCGTGTAGGTCCACTGGGTCAGCGGCTTGGCCTCTCCTTCCTTCACCCACGACGCACTGCCAGCCGAACCCTGGACCAGCACCGCGGTGTCGAACGGGAGACGACGCAGCCGGTCGCCGATCTGGCCGAGGATCGAGCGGGCACGACTGTACTCGACGAAGTCGGCGAACGGCGCGCCACCTTCGTTGATTAGATTGCTCGCCCAGGTGGTGGACAGCGTGGTCGCCGCCGGAACCGCCGCCTTCTCGATCGCCTTCAGGGTCTGCTCATCGCCGGGGTAGAGTTCCTTGGCGACAGCGACCGGGTCGACGCGATTGACGAAGGCCACCGCCTTGACGCGGGCGACGCGGGCGAAGCCCATGCCGTCCTTGAGCGAGGTGGTGTCCTTGACCTCGACACCGCCGGTGCTGCGCTGGACGGTGACGGGCTTGTTGGCGCTGGTGGACGGATCGGCCGGCGCGGCGTTGGCCGCCTCGTCCTTCTCCATCTTCTCCAGGTCGCGCAGATTGCCGATGTTCTTGTCGATCGTGGCGATCTCGACCTTCAGCGCGTCGAACTCTTCCTGCTCGCCGGTGTCCAGGGTGCGCGACTGGTCGGCCGCCTTCTGCTGGATCTCCTTCATGCGATCGGCCTTGCTCTTGCGGGTCGCGTTGAGATCCGCGATCTGCTGGGCGTAGGTCTTCATGTTCCGTTTTCCTTTGGGTGTGCGCAGCCCTACGGCCCCCGTTCCACGGGGGGCACTGCCTGCGTGCATGGATGCCGGGTCTCCCCGGAATGGGTCAGCGCAGCGACACCGCGCCGCGCTTGATGTGCTCGTCGCGGGCCGACTTCAGCCGGATGCCGCGCTGCACGAACTCTTCGTCGATCGACTTGATGGTCTGGATAGTGGCTTCCTGGTTCGCCGCCACGGTCACCGCGGACAGCTCCAGCCAGTCCCACTTCAGGAACCGGCGACCCCACGACCCGTCGATGTTGGCCGACTCGATCGGGGCGAAGCCGATGGACAGGCCGCGGACCAGGCCGAGCTTGATCGACTGCCACGCCTCGTCGACGCGGTCCTTGAGGATGCCGGGCTCTTCGATCTTGGCCAGGGTGATCTCGACCTCGATACCGGACGACTTCACGGTCGCCTTGGTCACGTGGCCGATCGGCGCGTCGTGCCGGTGCTGCCACAGGAACGGCAGCGGCAGCTTGAAGACCGCGCCCTTCGGCTCGACGATGTCGTCCATCCGGTCAGGGCTCGGCGTGGACGCGATCCCGGTCAGGATCCGCTTCTCCTCGTCGACGCCCTTGACGTCCAGGACGCTGTACGCGCGATTCATTTCCATTCGGTCACCCCAAGGTTGCCAGGACCAGCTTTTTCTTCTGCGCCGCCGGGTTCAGGGCCATCAGCGACACCGCATTGAACGTGGCCATCAGCGGGTCGATCTTCGCCGTGCCGCTGGCCTGCTTCGTGATCGTGATGGCGTTGCCCTTCGGCTCCACCTTCGCGTTGCCGACTGCCCAGGCCATCAGCGGCTGCGACCCGTGCACCAGGTCGCCGCCGGCCACCGCGCGCTCGGTCGTTTTGATCGCCCCGTTGAGGCGCCAGCCCTGCGAGACGGCCACGATGTGGTCGATCGTCAGGCCGTGCCCGGGTAGCGTCAGCTCGTCGACGACGGCACCGATACCGGCCGCATCGACCCCGATCGCGTGCTTCTCCGGCAGCAGTCGAGCCTTCGCAAGTCGGCGCACCACCTCGGCGACGCCGGCGACGTCCTCACCGGGGGTAGCGACGATCGACAGGTCGCCGGCCGACTCCAGCTCGCGCAGCTTCGGCTCGATCGCCTTGCGGCGCTCCAGCACGATCTCGTGGGCCCAGGCGTGGGACCAGTGCAGCCAGCGCCGCGTCGCACGCTCGCGCCCCAGCACCGCCAGGCCCAGCAGGTCGTCCAGCCCGCCGCCGTCGATTCCGACCACCGCGACCTCGGAGCGCTCGATCAGCGCTTCCAGCGTCAGGGTGTCGTCGCCGGCATCCGCCCAGAAGTCTGCGCCGGCCCACCCGTCTGCCATCAGCGCCTGGCCGATCTGGATGTTCAGGTGCTGCGACGCCCAGACCCGCAGCTCTGCCTCGCTGGTCGCCTTCGCGTCTGCGTGGTCGGCCTGCAGTCGCTCGATCGTGATCGACTTGCCCAGGTTCGGGGTGACCATCGGCCACAGGGCCGGGTTCTCCCACTTCCGGTCCGTCGACTCCTGGATCTCACGGGGGAACTCGAACAGCACCGGGAGCATCGCTCCCTCGCGCTTCCCGTCGCGAATGTCCCTCGCCTTGGCCAGCTCCTCGGCGAACACGCCCACCGGCGGCTCGTCCGACTGCGTCGTGATGAAGGCGAGGAACGACTCGGGGAACGGCAGCATGCCGCCGCGGATCTGCCGCAGCGCCTTGGGCGCCTTGGCCATCTTCGCGCAGACGTGCAGCTCGTCGATGAGCGCCCCGCCGCTGATCTTCTGCCCCGTGAGTACCGCCGGGTCGAAGGTCATGATCTCGAGCTCGGCCTTCGTCTCCCGGTGCAGGATCGTCTTCAGGTGGTACCGCACGTGGAACTTTTTCGACAGGACCGGGTCCAGGTCGATCGCGCCTGCAGCAGCGTCGAACGCCAGCTGCGCCACGTCCTGCACGGGCGCCGTCATGACGAACCCGGCCCGCGGCCGCTGGTTCATCAGCAGGGCCGTGACCATCAGCAGCGCCCCATCCGTGGTCTTGCTGTTCTTCTTCGGGACCAGGCCGAACAGCTCCCGGATCATCCGTTCCCGGGTCTCCGGGTTCACCGAACCGAACATCGCCCGGACGATGTCCCTGAACCACTCGCCGCCGGCCTCCTCCATCGTCGGCGTTCCCGGCACGTCGGCCAGGCGCAGCTTGTTGAAGATCCGGACCGCGCGCTCACCCTCAGCCGCCCACAGCGGCAGATCGGGGACCAGCGATCGCCCGGACTGGAGGCGATCCCACCAGTCCCGGCACGACAGGTCCCAGCCCATCAGCTGGCCTTGCGGATCGGCGTCACGCCCGGCGGCAGCAGGTCATCCCAGTCGGTGCCACGCGCCGCGCTCGACGCATCGGCCTCCGCCTGCTCCTTCTTGCCCTTCGGCTTCTCTTCCGGCACCGGCGGCGCTGCCACCGCAGGGGTCAGGGCAACGTAGGCCTTCTGGGCCGCCACGTTCCCCTTAACCGCGGTTCGGTGCATCGCGTCCAGCACCTCAAGCCGGCGCGAATAGGCGCCCACCGACAGTTCCTGCTCGAAGTGCTTCTCCAGCGTGTTCCGGGCGATGCCCAGGCCCAGCGCGATCTCCTCGTGCGACATGCCGGCGCCGGCGGCGACCGACACCTTGCGGCGCTGCGCTGACGTGGGCTTGAACCTCGGTCGACCCATTTTCGTGTTTTTGCGCATAAAGTCGGTTCGGGCCGAAATCTCCGGCCCAGAAAAAAACCTCTCCGTGAGTCCGGGTGGCGGTGTCCGGCAAGGCGGCTTGGGATTTTTCCCCTCCCCCCCCTACCGGGCGCCCCCGTGCTGGTGCCGCGATGCGCCGCGCTTCGATTCCTCAAGCGTCTTGGCGTCGTGGCATTCGGTGCAGATCGACTGCAGGTTCACCCGGTCGTCCGTGCCGCCCTCTGCTTGGGGGACGATGTGGTCGACCTGGGTGGCCTCGGTGTAGCGGCCCTGCGCCTTGCATGGCTGGCACAGGTGCTTGTCCCGCTGGAGGATCGAATCCCTCAGGCGGCGCCATGGGCGTCCGCCTCGGCCCTTTCCGTAGTTGGCAGAGCCTTCTGGCATAGGAGGCAGCGTGTTGGGCAGCGCCGCCAGCCTCGAGCCCAGCGCCTTGAGCCTGGCCATCAGTGGAAGAACCCACCAACCCACAGAAGCCAACACCAGAGGGTCACAGTGAACAAGCGCCCGAAGAAGCTGTACCTGGCGGGCTCACCCTTCGATGTCCTGAGCGGCTCGCCATTGCGGGCTAGGTGCACGCCGATGCCCATGAACCACAACGCCAACAGCACGATCTGTGGCCAGCCCATCACCCACCCATCCCCATGCCGCGCCCCGGCTTGGCCGGATCGGGCACTTCCTCTTCCTCGTCGAACTCGCCGGCAGTAGCGCGCGCCAGCAGCAGCGTGGCCTCGGCCTGCCTCTCCAGTGCGTCAGCGATCCGGTTCAGCGCCTTGGCTTCCTCCGACATCGGCCGGGGAAGCGGCGTCAGGTCTGGTGGTGCCGGGGGAGCCGGCCTGTTCGGGTTCGTTGCGACCATCTTCCACCTCGCCGTGGATACCCATCACCTTGCCGGCGGCCTCACTGACCGCCAACACCGCACCCAGCGCGGCAGCCTGTACCGGCTTGCCCTGGGCCTGTTTCTGCTTCCGCTTCGCAAGGAGGGCTTTCCTCCGTTTGGCGCAGGCGCTGCAGGCCATCACCGCTCCACCGGTGGGCTTCCCGCTGCCTGCTCCGCCAGCGCCGACAGCCTGGCGGCTGCCCGGATCGCGTCGGCCTTGCGGGTGTGTGCCTCCCCCGTTGCCACGATGCGGCCGTTCGCCGCGACCAGACGCCAGCGCCAGCCGTCGCGGGCCTTGTATACCTCGAAGCGCGGGGCCTTCATGGCTTGCTCCTATCGGCCGTCACAACGGCTTGGCAGGCTCGGACGTGGTTGTCGGCGTCTCGGACGACTCGAACAAGATCGCCCGCAGCCTCGTCTCGTAGTTGGGCGAGCGCATCACGTTCGATGGCGGCGGCGGTAGCGTCGGACAGGCGCTGGGTTTCACAGCCGGCCCATTCCTTGCGCAGCCGGAGATTGCCAGCGCGCAGGTCAGCAGCAACGGCAGCAGGTACGGTCTCAGCCTCACGGCGGTCTTCCTCGTGTTGGGTGCCGATGTCGGCGAGGGTTGCGGCCTTGGCCCGCTCGGTGTCGATGATGTCGTTCGCCCGGCTCAGGGCTTCGATAGCCTGGTCTGCGGCGGCCTCGGCCTTGTCGGCGCGATTGTCGGCGCGCTCGGCCGCCCACAGCGAATAGCCCAGCGCCAGAACTGCCAGCGCCAGGAGGGTCAGCAGGATGCGGATCATTCGTCGTCCGGCCTCTGGTCACCGTCGAATGCACCGAGGGACCACATGGCGAATGTGGACGTGGCCACGATTCCGACGATCAGACCGCACAGCAATCCGAGAATGAACATCAGTGCACCTCCTGCATGCAGGCCTGCCACTCGGCGTGCCGGCGGTTTGCCAAGCCCTGGACGAACCGCATCTCCGGCTTGCCATTGGGGAGCGTTCGGCCCGTCTTGACGTAACTCCAGATGGGCCGGTCGGCGTCATCCAGCGCGAGACGCCGGCAACCCAGCGCCCATTGCTCGGCGTTCCAGGCCCGCATCGCCCCACTGGCGCAGGTAGAAGGGGCGCCGAAGTTCCAGGCATGGGACGTGGCCATGTTGAACACGCTCTGCGGCGGCTCGACCTTGAAGCAGCGCAGGAGCTGCGCCTGCACCTTCGCCACGGCCTTGCCCATCTCGGCCTTGCACTTCGCCGCCGGCCACTTCTCGCCGACGATGATCGGGGTGTCCGTGATGTGCTTGGTCAGGCCGCCGCAAGCCGTGGGCAGGCCGCCCGCAAGCTTGTCGGCGTAGACCACGGTGTCCCGGAACTCAGGGCTGCCGTTCTCCCAGCCGTTGATGAAGGCCAGCAGGCCCGCAGCGGCAAGGATCAGTCCGGCGCCGATACCGCCTACCGTCTTGGCCTTCATCTCAGCCACGGCGGCGGATCCAGGCCCAGAACCGACGAAGATCCTCGGCCCGACCGTCGAACCATGCCATCCACGTACCCCAGTGCTTGACCACGTTGGTCAGCAGCAGGGACAGGGTGTAGACGATGGTCAGCCAGACCAGGATCGACTGGGGGTTGATGCTCCCGACAGCGGTGGCCGTAGCTACCACGGCAGGCGGAGCAACCTTCGCTCCCGTCGCCAGCAGGTCGGCGCTGATCTGGTCCTTCATCGTGTCCCCTGAAGAAAAAGCCCCGCCGGAGCGGGGTGCAAACAAAGGGTGCCCGCCACCGCAGCCGGCTAGCTGAGTGGGTTCGGTCCGGTGAGGGTTGGCGGGCAGTCTGGAGCGAATCCGGGGAATCGAACCCCGCCTGCACGGCTTGGAAGGCCAGCGGGTGCCATCACGACTCGCATGATTGGCGCGGGCCGCCGGGTCTCCCCGGCGCTTCACCCCGACCGGCTACCTGCCGGTTCGGTGCCCGCAAAGTGGTCGGGGGCGGCCGGGATCTCCCAACCCATACCCCCGGAAACGCAAAACCCCCGCCTTTCGGCAGGGGCTTCTATGTCAGCTTCGCGGATTTCACACCTTTCGGGATTATCCGTCAAGAGGTGCGAGAAAAGACGAGGCCCCGCCACTAGGGCGGGGCCTCTGATACCCGGTGGGATTCGAACCCACACCTACCCGTTCGTTAGGCGGGTGCTCTATCCAGTTGAGCTACGAGCGTGGCCAAAAACTCTCACGCATGGCTCCATCCGTCAAGCGGCTCGGGCCACTCCCAGCAGCATCCCATGGACCCGCTCCGTGCCCCGCCGCGCCATGTCCAGGTAGCTCGGCTTGCTCACCATCTGCAGGCCAGCCGTGGCCAGTAGTAGGTTTGCCGTCTCCCAGCGCTCGTTCTTCCGCCGTCCCTGCCCGCAGTAATAGGCCCGCAGCACCCAGCCGATCGCCGGCGCGTGCCTGCTGATCTCGAAGACGATGTCCTCGATCTGCTGAGCCTCGGCGTCGACTTCCAGCGGCTTGAACCCGATCGTGCGGGACGGCATCTCGCCCCGGTGCTCGATCAGAACCTGCAGGATATTCTTCGACTGGTGGCCCAGGTACTCGCAATCCCGCGCCAGGGCGAACTCCTCGCCCCACCGCTCTAGCCGGCGCCGGACGTATTCGTTCATCGTGTCAGGCTGCATTGCGGAACTCCTCCAGCGTGGTGTCGTCCAGCCGGAACTGCGGCAGCTTGCCGTCGTCCTGGCACATGCCCATCTGGCGGCCGGGCTGGCCCTTGCAGTGCGGGACGCCGAAGGTCGTCTCCCGCAGGGAACAGAAGGCGCATGCGCCCTTTTTGCGGAAGGCGGCCCGGTAGCGCTTGCGGAAGCGCTCCTCGGTGAAGGCCTCGGGCCGGCTCAGGTTGGTGGGGTTGAGGCTGCGGGTCATGCCGCGAAGTCCGTCGGGGGAAGCGGAGCGCCCTGCTTGACCGCGGCCCTGGATCTCGCGTCGTCGACGTAGGCCCGCACTGCCCGGTTGATGACGTCGGTCAGGCTGACGCCCTTTGCCGCGGCGATCGCGCTCAGCGCCTGGTGGGTAGCCGTCGGCACGCGGAACTTCACCTGCACCTTCGAGCGGTGCTTCGGTTTGTCAGTCGTCATGGCGTCAGGTGCTCCGGCAAATGCTTCCAGACCTTGCGGCTCTTGATCTGGGAAATGAGGCTCTGGGCTACTCCATATGCGGCCGCTATGACCCGCTGGCTTCGGCCGTCCGCTCGGATTGCCAAGACCTGCTGCGCCGTCAGCCGTGCCGCGCCGTGCTCCTCGCCTTTCGTGTTCGGGGTGACCCCGCGACCCTTCCTCACCATGTCCTGCATGTTGTCGCTATGCGTCCCGACGAATAGGTGGGATGGCCGGACACATGCGGGGTTATCGCACGTGTGGCAAACCTCCTTTCCAGGAGGAATGGCGATGCCAGTCAGGGTCAGGGCTACCCGATGCGCCTTAAGCAGCCTCTTGCGGTGTTCAAGCTCCCCGTACCCATCCGCGTTGCGCTTCCCCGTCCAGAGCCAGCAGTCACCACTCGTGTCGACGTTGGGATAGAAGCGGTCCTCCAGGGGCACAATTGCGCAGGCGCTCGAGCAGTACCGGTATGGCCGGCCCCGCGCTGCCTTGATGAACTGCTGTCCGCACCGATCGCACCGACCGTAGGCGAGACCATCCTTACAATGCGTCTGGCCCATTAGGCGCACTCCCGCATTGATCCCTGGGTGTTTTCATGCCAAAGGGCAATGAGGAGAGCGTCCGCCCTTCCGCTGTCCTTCTTCCGCTGGAGCTGCAGCGCGACACTGGGGAAGCGGCGGATCGCCAGCAGGCGGGCGTCGTCCTTCTCGGTTCCCAGCAGCCCCATCCTCCGCTTCCAGCTCTGGGACTCGACCAGCACCAGCGGGAGGCCAAGGACGCGGCAGACCGCCTTCACCTGGCCGAAGCCGTCCCCGAAGTTGAAGCTGGACTGGGCGCCCATCTTGCGCACCGCGCCTCCGCCGCGGTCAGGCATCGCGCGGACCCGCTCGATGCACACCGAGAAGACCGCGCCTGGGTGCGCCGCACGCTGGGCCCGGATCCACTCGGCCAGTGCATGCGCGTCGACCTCGTTCGTCGTGCCGTTATGGAAGGTCGGCATGTCCAGCATCGGGCCGGGCTCACCGTCGATCAGGGTGACCACAGCGCCGCTGAGGCCCGGGTCGATGCCGAACGTGACTCGCAGGCTCATGCCGCCTTCCTCCGTGCCTTCGTCGCTGCTCCGCCGCGCTTTGCTGCCGCGCGCTTCTGGTCCTTCGTGCCCAGCGCATGCATGGCCCCGTACTGCGAACGCTGCGCCGCCGCCCGGGCTCGGAGGTATGCATCGTTCCGGCGCTTCCAGCAGAAGGTCTCGACGTCCGTGACCGTCTCGCAGCCGGCTCGGATAGCACGGATTGCGTCGTCACCCGCGAACGCCGGATAGGCCGCCCGCAGTGCGCCGACGCTCTCGAACTCGCTGCCCATGAACCGGAACACTTCGCCGTGCAGGACCCTGGCAGTGACCCGCTCCCGGTCGCGCGCGAGCTTGCGTTCTGTGCCTTCTTTCGACCTCATGCCGCCCTCCGCATTTCGGAATCCTGGGCCAGCCAGCCAAGGTCCCACTGCTCGTGCAGGTTGCGCACGAGCGCGGTATGTCCGCGAAACGGGTTATCCATCCGCTTCTTGCCTGAGCGTCGCGCCTGCCGGCCCTTCTCGTGCGCGTCGTCGTAGCGCTTCTGGTCTTCCTGCTGGGTCATGCTGCGGCTCCGATGGTGTTGCGCTGCCATTCGGCGATGTGCGCGTTCTGGGTTTCGAGCAGCCAGGTGTCCGAGTAGAGCTCCCGGAACTTGCGCGGCTCGCGTGCGTAGGACGGCCCCAGCTGCGCCGTGGGCGCGCCGATGCCGCGGTGGTGGTAGGTGCAGAGGCCGACCGTCGCCTGCTCGCCGCGGCGCTTCCCGGTGCCGTGCCGGCCGGTGGTCAGTAGGTGGTGTTTTTCGCAGGGGACGAAGCCCAGGCCGCGCGCCCGGCAGACGATGCAGCCGATGTCGCGGATGGCGGCGTCGCGCAGTTCCGGGCGCATCAGGCGGCCTCCCTCAGCGCTTCGATGACGCGCTTGGCCTTTGGCGGCGTGACCGCGTTGCCCAGCATGTGCATCGCATCGCGCGAGTTGTTCGGCAGGATGTAGCTGTCCGGATAGCCCATCGCCTTCCGGGCTTCGTTCACATTGATCATTCGCATCCGGTCGCCATCGATGACGGCCCAGCGGTCGCGGGTCACGATTGTTCCGATGGGGCGGTGCAGGCTGCGGCCGCCCTTCTCCGCGCCGTAGAACGCAGTCAGGAACCGGTCGCCGTGCTGCCGACGCCCGTTTGCGATCCGGTTCACCGTGTTTTCTGCCCTGCCCTTGCGCTGGATCGGCGACCACCGGCCGGTGTTGAATTCGATGAAGCTTGAAGCCGGCACGTGCGCGTCCTTCTCCAGCTTCAGCTCTACCGGGTGCTTGCTGCGCGTCCCGACAATGATCAGGCGCACTCGGTTCTGCGGCACCCCGAAGTCGGCAGAGTCCAGCACCATGATGTTCAGCGCATAGCCAAGCCGGGTCATTGCCTCGCACCAGACCTGATAAAGCTCCCACTTGGCGAAAGCCGGCACGTTCTCGCCGATGAAGGCGTATGGGCGGTGATACTCGATCGCGGAAACTACGGCCCAGGCTGTGGCGCGTTGCGTGTCCGTCTGCGGCTTCCTGCCGCCCTGGGCCGGCGTGAACCCTTGGCAGGCCCAACTGGCCAGCAACAGGTCATGCTTCGGCACGGTCTCCCACTTCGTCAGGTGCATGTCATCGCACGCGGGCTTGATTCCGTGATTGAGCTGGTACACGTCGCAGGCCTCGCGCCAGTGATTGCCCGCCCACACCACATTGCAGCCGGCCTGTCGCGCGCCTTCACTGAATCCACCGCTGCCGGCGAACATGTCGATAGCATCCATCTATGCAGCCATCCTGTTGTCGCCGTTGACCATCTCCCAGAACTCCCCGCGCACCTCGTCCAGCATCACGCCGGCGTAGTGCTCGCCGATGTAGGCGGTGACTCCGTCGAAGAAGGTCCGGAACTCGTCTTCCTCCATCTCGTCGAAGGCCAGCGAGCGCGCCTGCATGGCGGTGACCTTGCCCAGCACCGGCCCCAAGTCGATTTCGAAGGGTTCGCAGCAGACGCCGGCGGCGCGCTGCACCCGCTTCAGCGCCTCGTGCGCGGTCACGTCGCGGAACTCCTCGACGTTGTCGACCAGCAGATGGCCGACGGCATGCGCCAGGCGGTGGAAGGCCACGTTCCGCGGCTGCTTCAACTCGGCACGGACTTCTCGGTCCACGTGGAACCTGCGCTCCTTCAACAACCGCTGGTCGATCGGATGAGCCGGCACCAGCGCACCGATCTCCTCGCCCGTCGCCGGATCCACCAGGCGACGGACGACCAGGTACACCGGCCGGCGCGCACGCTTCGCTGCTCGCTTCTCGGCCGCGGTGGTCATGCGGCCTCCGCGAAATCGTCTTCGGTGCTGCGGTTGAGGAACGACGTCGATCCGCCGTGCCAGATGCACTCGACCGTGCCGAGGTTGCCGTGGCGGTTCTTGACCACGTTAATCTCCGCCGACGCGCGCTCTGCCTGCGGATTCGACTTGTCGCGCCAGAGCATCAGGATTTGGTCGGCTTCTTTTTCGATTTCGCTGGAGTCAGCCAGGTGGTGCATGTTGAGCCGCGGGTTGTCGTTGGCTTTTGCGTCCTGCGGGCGACGGACCTGCGCCAGCGCCACCACCGGGATGCGCAGGTCGCGCGCCAGGTTCTTCAGGCAGCGCGCGATCGCGCCGACGCGCTCGTGCTTCGGAGCCTTCGCCAGCGACTCCATCTCCAGCCGCTGCAGGTAGTCCACGTACAGCGCGCGGATGCCGTACTGGGCCTTCCATCGCCTGGCCACGCGGATCACCTCGGTCACGTCCGGGGAACCGCGGTCGAAGATGTGCACCGGCAGATCGCCGAAGTCCTCAGCCGCGCCCTCCATCGCCATCATGTCGATGTGGTTGAACTTGCCTGCGCGCAGCCGCCCGACCGTAACGCTGGTGCCGGCAGCCAGCCACCGAAGCCCGACCTGGTCCGAGGGCTGCTCGCCGCTGATCAGCCCGACCGGCCCGGCCTTTGCGCCGGCGCTGGTCATACCCAGCAGCAGCCCCGTCTTGCCCGTGCCCGGGGGCGCACCCGCCACGATCAGGTCGCCGTCGTGCAGGCCTCCGAGGGTGTCGTCCAGGTCGAATAGCCCGGTAGGAACGCCGAGGATCCGGCCGCCGTTGGCGCGGGCTCGCGCCGCCTCGTCCAGCGCGGCTCGGACGGCCGTTCGCGCGGTGTGCTCGAAGTTGCGGTCGTCGGTGTGCAGGTCCATCAGGCGCTGCATGGCCGCGTCGGCTGCACCGTCCTCCCGCAATTTCGCCGCCGCCGCCAGGTCCAGACCGATCTGCAGGGTCTCGCGCGACCGCCAAGCCTCGGCAATGGTGCGGGCGTGGTAGCCGACGTCGGTCAGCGGGTACAGGTCTGCGGCCGAGCCGATAGCCAACGCAGCCTCCGACACCGTCCGGCGCCCTTGCTTCGCGGCTGCGTCCAGCAGCGCGACCGGGTCGATCGGGCGATTTTGCTGGGTCTGCGCCTGGATCAGCTCCCACAGTTGGGCGTGGATCTCGTTCCCGAAGTGCTTCGGGTGCAGGGCCATCTCCGCCAGTGAAGACGGCCGCTGCATGGCCGTGTGCAGGACCTGGCGCTCGACGTGGTAGACCGACTCGTCGCGCTTCATGCCCGCAGCCTCGGCAGCCGGTTCGGGTCAGCCTGCGGGCCGGACCCGCCGTTCACCGTTGGCGCTCGGTTCTGTGCCCTGGACAGCCAGCCGGTCACGAACTTCATGGCCCCGGCGCGCGTTTTCCGGTTCTGGCGGTTGCCGATGCACCAGGCCTTCAGCGACCGCAGCTCCTGCATCACGTCGATGGCCGGGAACAGCTCCCGGAACTCCAGAGCCTGCTGCTGGCTGATCCCGAACTCGCTACCGTCGTTCAGCAGGAAGGTCAGCACCGGAGGCTCAGTGGGGACGAGGTCGGCTGGCGGAGTCGGCGAAGCCGGCGCAGCCGAAGAGGTGTTTTCCTTCCCTTCCTTCCCTTCCCTTCCCTTCCCTTCCACTTGTGCATGCACTTCACGCGTGCATGACGCGTCATCGACGCGTGCCTGACGCGTGCCTGACGCGTCGAAGTCGTTGTTTGTGCTACTGAAAACCTCGTCTGCCTGCTCAATCGATGGCAGGTCGGATGCAGCCTCGCGGTTGTTGATGACCTGGTGCTTGGTGAAGGTCGGAATCCACCCGAACCACTCGTCACCGACGCGATACTTCACGACGAATCCACGCGTGACCCACGCGTCGAGCACGCGTGAGAACTCAACCAGGTCATGGGGAAGAATCTGCGCCTTCAGGGTGCGCGGGCGCCACTGGAAGCGGCCCTCGCGGTCCGCCACGGTGAACAACATGCACCAGGCGAATCGGATCGGCAGACCAGTCTCCAGCTCCAGGTCGAAGAGCCCTTCATGGGCGCCCAGCTCGGGCTTGATGGTCCTGATTCTGGCCACTACGCAGCCTCCCCCAGCTCGAGCTGCGGAGACGGCTGCCGGCGCCGATCATCCTCTGCCCGCTGCCTGGCCACGCTGGCGGAGAACTCTCGTCGCTCTACATCGGTCAGGCCGGGGTTGTGCCTGGAGAGCTCGGCGCACTCGGCGAACTTCTGGGCGGGGTCGGGTTTCATGCGGCCCTCCCAGCCTCGGCCATGATGCGTTGCAGCTGATCGACCAGCCCGGGGAGCTGGGCCAACGCCTGCTGCTGGCGCGTGCCGGCGTCCTGCAGGTGCTTGGCGGCCCAGTACAGCGCCGGCGTCGTGTCGCCGAACTCGGTCATGTACCGCTCGATCAGGCTGGAATCGAGGTTCCGCTCGCCCGACAGCATCTGGGACAATCCCGACGGCGTGACGTCCAACGCGGCAGCCACCCGGCCCAGCCCACGCGCATAGACGCAGGCAGCGAAGCATTCCTTCTGGTCCCTGTAGCGCTGGGCCAGGCCGGGCTCGAATGTGAGTTTGAGCTGGTGCACGTGAACCTCTGTGCTTGATCGTTAACGGCGTTTCACGCCGTCGGTCGAAAAGATGGCCGGGCCCCTTTCGGAGACCCAGCCGTCGTGAAATCAGGACGAACGAAACCCAGCCATCGGCAGGCCCAGGCGCACCTGCGCCGCCTGCTGGCCAGCACCGCACCGAACGTAGTGACCCTGCTGCGAACCGACGGCGACGCCTACGCGTTGCGCATGGCCGGCGGCCGGGTCGTGGTGCGGAAGCTGGGGTGCCCGTGACATGTCAGGCAGCCTTGGCCTGGTCGGCGCCGGGCTGCGCTTCGAACACCTCGGGGCGCGCCAGCCGAAGGAACTGGAGCCTGGCGTCCGGAATGCCGGTCCGGCGCCACTCGCTCACCGAGGGCGGACGAACGTTGCAGAGACGGGCAACCGCGAAGGTGCCCCCGAGAGCGTCGATGATCTGGTTGGCGTCCATACGGCCATGTTAGGGATTCCTACCGCCGTTGCAATAGGCATTCCTACCGTCCGTCGGATTAGGCTGACCTAATGGAACCTTGGGCAAAACGAATGCAGGACCGGATGGCGGAAACTGGGCATACCCAGGCCGACATCGCCCGTGCCTGTGGCATCCAGCCCGGTTCGGTCAGCGGATGGTTCGGCCAAGGCAAGCCGACGAAGATGATCTCGGGCGACAACCTCGTCGCATCCGCCATCCTGCTGGGCACCAGCGCCGAGTACCTGATGACCGGGAAAGGGCCCCGCCGGGAGGCGTCGCAGCCCGTGGGACTGGACGTTGCCAAGCTGAACGAGCTCCTGGG
>Ga0056911_1000031_pt1 | contig 127920 bp, 126 predicted proteins | sample EBPBio132013_DNA_FD_55022 | JGI IMG/M metagenome (GOLD analysis project Ga0056911, IMG submission 55022) | Wastewater treatment Type I Accumulibacter community from EBPR Bioreactor in Madison, WI, USA - Reactor 2_5/13/2013_ DNA | ecosystem: Engineered > Bioreactor > EBPR > Anaerobic-Aerobic >... | reverse complement strand
CAGTGCCATGAAGGGCCTGCTGATTGGATCGGTGTTGAGCCTTTTCATGTGGGGTGCTATCATCGCCATTGTCCGCTCAGTCTTCTTGTTGGTCCAGGGATAGGAGATTACCGTGACCAAGAATCTATGTTCCGCGTGCGCTGAGGGAAACCATCGCTGGCACACCTACACTCCACATGCGCACACTTGTGAATGCCCAGATTGCGCTTCAGCACCTCCGGCTGGCAAGCACGGCGCGACAGAGGAGTAGGTAATCGTGGTTCAAGCATGGAAGCGCACATCCTGCGGAGAGGTTGCCACCGACCCCAAGGAGGCGGGTGATCACGAGCGGCAGCATCACGAAAGCCTGGTTGGTCCCGGATCCTTTGACCCTGCCCCCTCGCCAATTGACGGCAAGATTCACTTCATGGAAGATTTGGGAGAGTAACCATGGCTGACAAGTTTTCCATCGAAATGGGTGACCGACCCCGACCCGGTCGCAACACCCCCTACGGCGGCTACGGAGTGGTGCACGCAACGGGGTGCTCAGATCTGATTGATCCGGAGCCCGTCGGAGATGACTGGCGCAAGGGCGTGGCCGAGCTGGGCGACGGCTGGGAAGAAGAGGTGGCAGACGGCACCATTAAGTTGGCACCCTGCGCAAATGCTCTGGACAAGAGCTGATGCTACTCTGGAACTAACGAACCAGAGAAATGAGGCGCCATGCTCAGACCATGCCTGAATCCCGCGATCTGCGGCGTGCAGAATCACAGGCCGGGAACCGTCTGCAAGGCATCCGATTCGGTAGCCAATTCCGGTGGCAGCGGCCAGTCCAATCCTGATGTGCCCCGGAGCATTTCCACTTCGGAGCTGTCCAGGAGCATCTCAGAGAAGATGGACCTGGTGCCCACAGAGGGCGGGGATTACGACATCATGTGGAACGGGCAGGTGGTGGGAATCCTCGCCGTCAACGAGGAGCAGGAGAATGAGCTCCTGGACCACATTGATCAGCCCATCAATGAGCTGCTGGACACGGAACAAGATGATCACCAAGCCGAGGATGAGTTCTATCAGGTTCTGGACGCCAAGATTGCTGAGCAGGAGTTCATGCAAACCATCCCTCGGGAAGCCGGACAACCCAGACCAACCCGTGCCCAGGCAACAACCGGCCTGATAAATGACGCTGGCCGACTAATGCAGCGGCGGGCTCGCCGCAAGAGGGCCAAGCGACATGCCCGGGAGCAGAGGGAATTGAGGCAGCAGAAAGCCTCCATTGAAGGAGCCCGAATCAGGGACAGGGCGATGCAGCGGTTTGATCAGTTCACAAATGCCATTCTGGGAGCCTTCTCGCGCCTACTTGGTCGGGGTTAGACAAATCTACATCCATGTAGTAAGCTATAACTAGATCGAAAACCTCCCAGACAAGGAATCAAATTGAAGCGCATCATCTCCTCCATCGCAGCAGCAGCCGTGGTGATCACTTCTCTTACCGCTTGCTTGGACGTGGACAGCCTCGTTGCGCAGCTTCCCAGCACGGATATCAGCGCTCCCGCACAGGAACCCATTCGGGTCAACCCAAACGCACCGGCAGCCCAGCTCCTGGAAGAGCTGACCATCTCTGACCCCATGCAAAACATGCACCTGTACAATCGGGACGTTCAGTTTCCCCACTGGATGGCCCCGGAACAGCAGTACGGGTGGGACGCCTCGGCCAACACCAATTGCGATGTCCGCTGGTACCAGCTCTTTCTCCAATCCACCACTCAGGAGTGGGATGATGAAACCAGCTGCGTCATTGGAGGCGATTATTTCTGGACAGATCCCTACGGCTGGCCCAATGAAGACACCGGTGAAATTGAGTATCTCACCAGCGATGATCCAAGCTTGTTTGACATTGATCACATCGTGTCCCTGGGCGAAGCCTGGCGCACCGGCGCAGAGAACCTCTCCCAGGAGGAGCGCACTAGCCTGGCCAACGACCCACTCAATGTGATTGCTACCTACAGCAAGGCTAATCAAGCCAAGAGTGACAACTCGGCCGAACTGTTCCTGGCCACCAGCGGTGAGGGTTTCTATTTCATCGCTGTGGGAAACCCCATTCGCTGCGAGATTGCGACCCGCTACACACAGGTGAAGCACAAGTACAACCTCACCATCACCGAGGGCGATTACCAGGCCCTGGCACAAGTGCTGAATAACGAGTGCGCTTGATACGCTCAACGTCGATTTGAGCGCCTTTCAGCTCCGGATCTTGTAGCGTATCGAATTATCCGTCAAGGCGCATCACGTCGCAGCTGATGATCAATGGAGACTAGTTGCGTGCTAGTTTAATCAGTAAGTAGATACCAACGCACCCGAAAGGCACCCATGTCCGACATGAAACCATGTTTGACCCCTCAAATCTGCGGAGTCAAATCCCACAGGGTCGGAACCCGGTGCCAGGGGGTTGACAGTGGCCAGCCCAGATTTGGACGGGTAGCCCCCATGGGCCAACCCCGAGCCAAACAACAGTGCACGGCCCAGGGCTGCACCCGCAACAGCTTGGGGGATTCGGGATTGTGCGCCACTCACATGAGGGACAGCCAGGCGAAACAAACACGTGAGCAGGAGATGGCCAGAGAGGTCTCCATCGCAGAGGGGTACCAGCCCCAGATCGGTTCCCGACCGGTGGACGGCAATCAGTTGCGCTCCGAGGTTTTGCAGCTCACCAACCAGGGTTTTGACATGCGCCCCGAACAGGTGGAGATGACCCAGAACATCATCAACGAGCTGCAAGAAAACAACAGGGTTCAGGTTCGAGCGGCCTGCGGCATGGGCAAGACCCTGGTGCAGGAAACCACCATCATGGAGTATGATCGCCGCCTCCAAGAGGAGCGGGATCGGTCCGGCACCTACGTGGTGCTCCTGCCCAGCATCAAGCTGGCACAGCAAATGAAGCAGTCCTACCTGAAACATGGCGTGCTTGACCTGGACGAGGATTCGGTGTTCTCCGTGCACTGCGACCCCACGGACCCGGCAGATGAACCGGTAAATCAAGCGGATCTGCAGCGATTCATGGAAGAGGAAAGGGATGGACCCAAAGTCATCTTCGTGGTCAATTCCGAAGCTTCTGTCAGCAAGGTGATCGGAGCGCAACGTGAGTCCGGCTCCGAGGTTGACATGACCATCTTTGACGAAGCCCACAAGTACGTGGTGGGCAAGGGCACCAGTAGACTGAATGGCACCTTGTTCAACTCACCAGACAACGTGACGCTCAATTCCAACACCAGGGTGTTCATGACGGCCACGCCAGTTGCTCGGGATCGGTATGGGGCCCGCGGCTTGCCAAGCAAGAAGAGGAGCGCCCAGGAAACCATCGATGAGTACGTCTCCACGGTGCGCACCCACGGAGGCAAAATCACGGACAAGGCTAAGGCCAAGGAGCTGGTCATCGACATGTCGGATGACTACGCCTTCGGCAACATGGTCAGCAACCACTCCCTGCGCACTGCCGTGGAGAAGGGCTACCTGGTCCGCCCCAAGCCCTACGCATCCATGGTGCAGGTCGCCAGCCTACCGGGGCAGGTTCTCAGCCGCAACACTCAGGTCACTGCAGACGGAGCGGTTCTGAGTGGCGAAGGTGGGGGAATGAGTCTGGGATCCTACCAAAACGTATCCTCGTTGTACGACCACTTGTCAAGCGATGACTCCTACTCGGTGGGCGGCCGATCCAACACCCTGTCATTCGGCAACAGCGTGAATGAATGTAAGGAGGTGTCTGCCAACTGGCGGGAAGTGGGATTGTCCATGTCAACCGAGATGTATGGCGGCAGACCCATGCCTCTGGCCGTGGCCAACCAACTGGCGCATGACCCCTCCTCGGAATACCGCAAAGCGGCCCGAGTCCGGCTCCTAGCCGAGCACGCCTCGGTTCTGAGCACCTCGTCCACCCACAGCGCATCCCAAAAGGCAGCCGCACTGAGCCACTTTGACGAGAAGGGGGATTCCGCCCCCAATGGAAGGTTGAAAGACTGTTCCTGTGGTCAACCCGGTAGGTGGTGCCCCTGCGCAAGGGTGGTGGCCAACTACGACATGTATGCTGAAGGGGTGGATGTGCCAGCAGTGGACACGGTGGTGCTGGATCGGCCCACTGAATCCAGCGAATCCATGATCGTGCAGGCAGTGGGCCGGTCCTCCCGTCGCTTCACCAACGCGCTGGGCCGAGCCAAGCGCAACGGGTCGGTGGTCATTCCCATGACCTATGATTCTGAAGGTCGCTTGGCCAACCCAGAGGAGGTGTCCATCTCCTACGGCGCGGTGGACAAGATGTGGGATGATCGGGGTGAGGAGTTCTACCACCAGGTCCAAAGGGATGACCACTACTCCCTGCCGGTCACATCGGAGACCCTAGGTGGCATGGAGGGCGGCGCCTACACCACCCGAGACATGTACTCCTTCTACTTCACAGAGGGTATAGATGAAGGCGAGCCGCACCAGCGCATAGCGGCCGCGCAGTTGATGCAGAACGCCTTTGACAAAGTGTTCCAGGATCACCGCTCGGATCTGGGGTTGCCCAAGCTCAAATTGCCATTTGAGGAGAAGTACCAAGTGGTCATGCAGAGGGTTCGGGCCCGCGCCTACCGCCAGGGCGGCCCCAGGGGCAAGATTGATGCCATTCAGATTCTGGCATCAGCCAACCCAGATCCCTACCACATGAGGCGGTACGGAGAGATTGCTAAATTGGCTGGCAACTCAACCACCAACAGGCAGCAGCACCTGGAGGGACACCCGGAGTTGCATGACGCCCGCCGCCAATCCGGTGTTGTCGCCTCGTCAATCAAGGGCACAGAAGAAGCCCTTATATTGATGCGCGAATGCGGAATCATTCGATAGACTTATCAATAGACATTATGGAAAGCATAAACATGAACCAAACGCAGCTGACTCAGCTCCTGGCAGAGACCACCCTGCCCCCGGACAGTGAAATTGATGTGCTCATTTCCCTGTACTTTGTGGATGGTGAAGTTGCGCAAGAAGTTGCAGATCGTGTCCGCTACTCCCTGGAGGAGTTGAAGGATGAATCAGATCAGGTGCTGCGCACCTCAACCCTTGAGTCCCGGGATCGTGCTCGCCGCTCAGCTCAGCTGCTGTTGGACAGCCCTGATCCAGACATTGCTGTTCCCATCCTGGGCGATGCCTACTCCTACCTGGAGCAGCAAGTGCAGGCCCATCTACCCTTTGGTCAGCCTGACATTGCAGACCTGAATGTGGACTACGGCAAGTTCATTGCTCTGCGCAAGCGATTCTCCCTGGACAGCCCCCAGCTGCTGCGCCTGTACAACGCCACTCCCGCCGTCCTCAAAGACCCCGGTACGGAGCAATACGTGGTCCTGATTTGATTGGACGCTTGACTCCTCCACTTTGAATTGGCGGGGCCACGAATCCCCCTGTTTGGCTTTTGGGCTAGACAGGGGGATTTTTGTGTAGTACAATATAACTAGATCGAGCAAGCCCGCCAGATAACAAGGGCTTGCAGGAGAAATAGATGCTATTCTTCGAGTAGATCGAGAGAGCAAGACCAGCCAGATAATTTGGGTCACAGTCAAGACACAGTTGCATCAACATCCGTTGTTGTAGGTAGGAGAGAACCATCATGGAACCGGGAACCGTCGCATACGCCATCGTCAACCTCACCCTCGTACCGCTCCTTTTTGTGGGCGCCGTAGTTGCGGTGGGTTACCTTGCCCGAGACACCATCAAGGAGATGTTCGTTGAAGAGGAGGCCGCACAGGCGGTGCCCAACAACGTGGCTCCCTTCCCCACCCCAAGCCCCACCCACAGCATGGGTGCGCAAGAGATGAGCAAGGCGGCATAACATGGCAACGTTGACCAGAGCTCAGCGACTCAACCCAGAAGCCAGCGTCATCCAGAAGATGTCCTGTGGCAACTGCGGTCAGGAAGTGCTGGGCACTCCGTCCATGCGCCCCGGCATGCCTCCCCTGCTCCAGGACCACTACTGCGTCAGCGAAGACGCATCAGATGCTCTTGATGGATTCTTTCTCACCGGTCCCATTCAGATGCTGGACGCGGCCTAATCACATCCACTCCTGAGATAGACTTGGAGTAGTACAAATCGACCAATAACCAGGGACAATCCATTGGCTGCCACTTACCGCACATTCACTGACCAGGTCACCGCCGATAGGGGCATTGATGTGACCAGAAATCTGCCCTGTGCGCAGGTGGAGCCCTCCAGGGTTGACCAGGTGTTCCACCCCACCGGCAAGCGCCTCTCAGAGGTGGACATCAGCGAAGCCCAGCAAATCTGTGGCGGTTGCCCCGTGAGTCTGGATTGCTTTGGGTGGGCCTGGGACAATAAGGAGAGCGGCGTGTGGGGCGGGATGATGTTCAATCGAGGCAATCCACTGCAACCTGCTGAGTCATCATCCCGCAAGCGCAAACTGGCTCGGACAGCTTGAAAAATTGCCGGTAGCGCTGCTTCGGTTCGTGTAGTAGACTTATACTAGATCGAGAAACAGGAGTTCCCATGAGCAATTCATTCGTGCAGACAGTCGCCACCGTCAAGCGTGGACAGAAGCTGAGCAGCTTACTCAGCGACCAGGACAAGCAACTGCTGCGGGACAAATATCCGGTATCTCTCCTCATCGCAGACCGCCTTACGGTGTTCAAGGTTGTGGACAACAGCATGGTGCTGCTGGATCTGAACTGGGTCGCGGACAACATCAACGAGAACCAGTACCAGGAGCCAGATCAGCTGTACTTCGACCTGGACACCTACAGCTGCAACATGGATCATCTGATTCGAGTGGATTGGGCAGACATGGTTGAGCAGGCTCTGGAAACCTACACCCAGTGGCAGGAGGATCGGACAAACGAAGATTCCCCAGAGGCAGTGGATGAGTTCAGGAACATGCAGGTGTTTTCATCCATAGCTACGGGGGAGAGTGATGCCCACACGGTTGATGGCAAGATGTCCGCCATGGCCATGCGTTGCCTGATCCTCACCTTCATTACGGTGGCAGAGATGACCAAGATGATGTCATCGCCGGAAGCACTCAATGTCATCAATGAGTGCTTTGAACAAGCCAACGCTGAACCCGTCGTCAATTCGGTGCGGAGCGAAGCCGACTGGGAGTTCTGATTCCCGCACAGGAAGCCCTCAGCGGCGATTTGAGCGACCTTCATGAGGCGGGCGAGCGAGTCATCGTTTTCGCCAGAAAGGTCGCTCAAATCGCATTTTTCGGGGCCCTGCCAAACACCGTCGTAAGCTCGACCCGTAAAGGACGTGCGTGAAATGGTGGCTATAGACTTGACATAGATAAGTAGTCAGCCACAGGAGCAACAAATGACAGCAACAGTAGCCACAGACGGCTCATGTCTGGGCAATCCCGGACCAACGGGGTGGGCCTGGGTACACCAGGATGGAACCTGGCAGTCGGGATCTCTGCGCCACGGCACCAACAACATTGGCGAGCTGATGGCCATCCAGCAGGCGCTGCGTGCCCACATGGGGGTAAAGGGTCTGCGCATCGAGTCCGACTCCTCCTACGCCATCAACTGCGTTACCAAGTGGTTCAAGGGTTGGGAGCGCAACGGCTGGCGCAAGAGTGATGGATCGGCCATCCTTAATGTGGAAATCATCAAGGACATTGTCCGCTTGATCCGGGAGCATCCCGGAGTTGAATTCTTCTGGGTCAAGGGCCATTCGTCCAACATACTCAACAGCTGGGCGGACAACCGGGCCCTCAATGCGTCTCAGAGTCAAGAGGGTGATCAATCCGGCAAGATTCCCGCCACCAAGATTCGGCGCCAAGCGCCGGGGTATGGAGCCAATCCGTGAATAGATTCATTGCACCTCTAGTGGCAGCCACGGTGAGCTGCATCGCATTAACTGGGTGCGCCCCGATTTTCAACTCCCCTGATCGAAGAGTCCACTCTGGGGATTCGGGGGAAATTGCTGAGACAAGCCCATCCACTGTCAGGGATGCGATTGGCAATTCTGACCACCGGATCCTAAACGTGCTTGAGCTGGAAGCCACCATGAATGGATTTGCGCACGGGGTAAAAATGGTCATCGAGTTGGACACCGCTGATCCAGTTTCTGCCCAGACCCTTGAAAACATTGTTAGGGCCACTTACCGGGCCAGCGATGAACCCAAGCCCACAGGTGCATCCATTGTTGCAACATCATCCAACGCTGCAGTTGACCTGAGGCAGGCGGCACAGACGTTGGTGGGAGCAGACGGCTGGAACAAGTACGGCGCCAGTGGAGTGTCAATTTTGAGCAAACCACTTAGGGAGATAGGGGAGTCCAATGGCTGAAGAGCAACGCCCATTGGATGAATTCGTGGTGTTTGACACCGAGACCACCGGAACCAGCGTGGTCAAGGATCGCATCGTAACTGCAACCATCGGACTGATGGATGCCCAGGGACAAATGTCCGAAGTGCAGAGTTGGCTGATCAATCCTGGCATCGCCATACCACATGCGGCAACAGAAGTGCACGGCATCAGTACGGATCAAGCTCGACAGCAGGGCATGGACGCCCAACAAGGTCTGCAGATGATCCACCAAACCCTGCGGGAGTACGTGGACAGGGGGCTGCCCATCGTGGCATTCAACGCTCCCTACGACCTGACCATTCTCAAGAATGACATGATCCGCAGGCATCTGGAAATGGATCTGCCCAACCTGCGGGTAGTTGACCCCTACGTGATTGATCGGGTTATGGATCAATACCGCAAAGGCAAGCGCACCCTAACAAGCGTGGCTGAGCATTACGGAGTTCCCTTTGATGGTGCACACGACGCCACTGTCGACGCACGAGCCGCGGGTGCGGTGATCCTGGAAATGATGCGCAAGTACGCCATCCTGAGGAGCTTCACCCTGGAAGAGCTGCATGTCAAGCAAATTGAGTGGTCTGACCTGCAAAACAAAAATTACCGGTCATTCCGGCGACGCACGGACCCAACCTTCAACATGAGCATGGGGTGGCCATTTCTGGAAGCGAACCCGGAAGAGCAACCCAAGGATATGGTGTTGAAGCTGATCCAGGAGCTGGGCAACGGAGAGGTTGACTCAGCGGAGCAGGTCATGGCCCGTCTAACGGTCATTGCCAACCTCCTCTGATGGTTGTTTGATTCACCAGAATTGTTGGCTTTGGATTGCTATACTCAGAACGTAGCCGCTAGACATCTGGTCGGCAAACGCCAAGGTGAACAACTGAACATCTGGTTGGTGGACAACCCGAAAACCACCACGATGCTGACCTCCAGGGCAGCCAAAGCAACCACTGGGTTGATCAAACCGGCCACACCGGTACTGGACACCGGCAACAACTCGGGGTAACGACCGAGAGCCCAACCGGGTGTAGAGAGAGGCCGAAGAGGCTAAATGGGGATAGGAACGTCACAACAAATGGTCGTTGTGTGCTGAGCATTCAGTGCACGCAAGTCAGGCCCAGACCTCCGGATCGCACGCCGGACTGTGAATTGCGGGATCAGCCATCCCACGCGCTGCAGTTGGAGTGTGACGTAATCACACACCGCCCTGCTCTGGAAGTAATGACCCAGAGGGGTCCGCGGTGGGATGACAAAAGCCAATCACCAGCACATGGTTGGCAGCTTTCGAGCTTGATCCTATCCGTTTGACCCACCCATCCGAAATGCAAGCACCGAGATGGTCCCGCCGTGGCCCAGAAATGGAACCACCAATCACGGCGATCAGGACACACCGGCAACACGGAAGTTTCAAAGTCGCCATTTGAGCGATTCCCTCAGACTTTTTCGGCCCGCTCTCATCTCAGGTGGGTGGGTCAGCTCTGTCGCGCACAGCGACAAGCCTGGCCGGAGGTTCCACTCCGGGTGAACATTCAGTTCACTTTACCTGGCACAGAGATGCAAGCATCGGCTTCCCGCGAAGCTTGAAGGAACGCTTGATGCTCCAGGATCCGGTGATCTGCGGTTGAAAGGAAAGATATGTCCAATTCCTCCGTCCTTGAACTTCCCTGGCTTGATGCATACTTGATGCATACTAATAGGGGCTCAATTCTGGGGCTGAAAACGAAACTAAATGGGCGGAAAATTGCTCGCGGGCGAATCTGAACGGGCTACCCATCAATGATCTGCGCTCAGCGATATAGTTGACTAGAAGAACTACCCACCAACAGAAAGACGGTGCCCATGTCCGAGAATCCATTACCCGGCGAGTCGGTTGAGCCCAGCAACAACTTCCAGCCACCTCCCTACCAGCCACCGGTGCCGCCGCAAAGCCCGCAGCCCATGCAGTACGCACAGGCTCCGGTTCAACAGCCACAGCAAACCTACGCTCAGCAACCACAGTGGGGACCAACCCCGCCAACCTACATGCCCACCGGTGGACCACCCCGCACCAACGTGCTGGCAATCATCTCCCTGGTTGCTGCATTCTTCGTGCCCATCGCCGGGGTGATCTGTGGTCATATCGCGCTGGTCAAGATCAAGGCCACCGGAGAGGGCGGTCGGGGTCTGGCCATTGCTGGGCTTGTTGTGGGCTACGTCAACATCGTGGCTGGCGTCCTGTTCGTAGCCCTAACTATCGTGTCCATGAATTCCTACGCCTACAGCGCAGCCAGCGCTTACTGAGAAAGAAGCAACACTTTGTCTGAATTTTCCAACCAACAGCCTCCACAGACGGTGCAACAGTGGGGACCTCCACAGCAAGAGGTGGTGGAAACGCCTCCAACTGAAAAGACCAACACCTTTGCGCTGGTTGCGCTGGTCTCATCCCTCTTCCTGTGGTTGGCTGGCATCATCTTTGGTCACATTGCGCTGAAACAAATCAAGCGCACCGGTGAGAGGGGTCGAGGCATGGCCCTGGCCGGACTGATTATCGGATACGTTGGCCTGGCCAGTTCCGTGTTGCTCATCACCTTTGGTGTAGTGGCCTATTCGGTTTCTGGCGGCAATACCGCAACCAACCAGGCCCCCAGCACCGCATTTGAGCAACCGACAGAATCCCCTGAAACCCCAGCGGAGGAGCCGGACACCCAATCGGTCCAGGCGGGTGACTATACACCGGAATTCTGCGCAGCTCTGGATGCCATCACCAAGGATCCTACAGATGTGGAATCCTTCCGCATCCTGGGTGGTTCTGGCACACCAAACGCTCAAGCCTACCAGGACGCATTTGAGTTCCTCAACGATCCCCTTGAGAACAGCATTGACACGGACTCCATGACCAGGAATCTGGGCAATGCGGTGGGCAAAGATCTGGTGGCCTGCCAGTAGCCGCACTTCACGGCAGAGGGCGGCTCCAATTCGGGGTCGCCTTTTCTGTGCCCAAAATCGGCGAAAAATGTTTTACATTAGGGGTAGACAAGCTGTTTCATCATGTAGTAAGCTAATACTAGATCGAGAGAAACCCCGAAAGGAGCCCCAAATGGCTACCAAGAAGCAGCAGAAGATTGAGAGCAACGTCCCCGAGATGCTCCGCGAAATGGCTGAAATCCAGGCGCGCATCCAGGCAGACGAGGACCGCTACAACGAGCTGTATGAGCAGCTGAGCCAGCTGGAGCCGGGCACCTACGAGGGTTACGGCGCTGACAGCGTTCGCATCTCGTCCTACACCCGCCTCAACGCAGAGCGCGCCCTGTCAATGCTCTCGCCCCGCAGCCAGGCTAAGGTCATGGTTCTCCGCCCCGACGCACGTCTGATCCGCAAGCACTTCCCGGGCGTGGCCAAGCGCGCCACCGACAAGTTCGACAACCGCGTTGCCCCCAAGCTTGCAGTTCGCCATCTGGTGGCCGTTGACTAATCGTCACCAGTGAAAACAGACTCGGCGGGCTCCCACCAGGGGGTTCGCCCAGTCGCCATTCTTCAAGGGAGAGCGCAAGTTGAGCGCCACAATCATCCAGCGCAACCGCACTTTCTGGGACTGCAGTTCTCTTTGTCTGATTACTGGGAAGGTGATTAGACATGATAGCGGGGGACTTGTTGGGAATCCCCGCTATCATTTTGTCTTCATGTTGTCGTGATAAACTAGAACAGTACCCGATCACGCTAGGAGCACCATGGCTCGCCACGCCACACCCAAGAGGAAGTCCCGACTCAAGAGCATTCTTGGATGGGGCGCACTTTCCCTGGTTATGGGTGCAGGTGCCTGGATCATCGCAGCTACCTTGCTCACCGGAGAGCCCCCAGCTGTGGTGGCTCGACCCATCAACGAAATCACGGTCTTTGCTAAGCACACGGTCAACGAAGTGCAAGGCAATGCACCCAAGGTTAGGTTGGGTGTCAAGGGTGGTGAAACGGAGCTGGATTGGTGCGATGGCTCATTCATTGAATACCAGCCCTACGCCCAGGAAGACCCCAATCTGCAGCCCACATTTGTGGCCCACAACCTGTGCGGTGGAGATGCGATCCTCTATGTGAAAGAGGTAGGTACCGTCATTGACATCGTTGACCAAAATGGCATGACTTCGCCCTACAAGGTGACCGAGATTCGGGACATCGTGTCAGAGGGCAACACCGGTGACCTGCTAGGAATCAAGGGCGATCTGGTACTGCAGACCTGCAATCTGGATGATCGTACCATTCACTTTGTTGCCGTTGAGCCGGTAAACAAGCCCCAGCAGCCCACAGCGGAGCAAGCCGCTGTGCAACCAGTTGTTCACGGGTAAGGCGTCCAGGGAATTGGCAATCTCTTCCAAACCCGTAGTACGATATAACTAGATCGGAACTCACCGAATGGCGCAGTTCCGATCCGGGGAGTTGAAGCATCAACTTCCGGGGGCAACACCGGGAGGTGTCGGTTTGCAGAATCTTGCAGTTCTGCCGGGTCTAGCATAACCCGCACCTTTCGCCCGATCCATTACCAGTTGTCCCAAAGTGGTTGGTGGCGTTAAACACACCCAAGCTGTGTTTTGAAATGTCCGCAGCTTGGGAAGCAAGGTCAGGGGAGTTCGGTTCCCAATTGGCCGGACGCACGAACTCAACCTGCGCCACCAATCGCAAACCTTTGCAATGATTAGACTTTTGCTCTTGCATGTAGTAGACTTATACTAGATCGAGAGAACAGGACAAACGATGGCTTCCCACGACAAGATCATTGAGCGCATCAATCAGCTCTTGGCGCTGGCCAACAACACCAGCCACGAAGCTGAGGCGGAGACGGCTTTCCGCCAGGCCAACAAGCTGATGATCAAGCACAGCATCGATGAAGCCATCCTGAACAGCGCCGCAGAAGCCGCCGCCAACAAGCGGGGTTTCAAGGTTCACCAGGACACCTATTACGCCTTTGCTCCCTATGCCAGGCCAAAGGTGGCCCTCGCCACCTACCTGGGGAAGATTCTCCGAGTCCGAGTCCTGTTCGCCAAGGACCTTGACGGTGATTACGAAATGACCTGGTACGGGTCCAAGTCGGACATTGAACTGCTGGGCATGTTGTTCTCGGAGACAGCCAAGTTTGGAGTTGCTGAGCTGGCCAAGATCAAGCGCCTCACCAACTACCGAGGCCAGACGTTCACCAACTCTTTCTGGGACGCCTACACCTACCGGGTCTACACGCGGGCCCGAGAGATGTACGACGAGGTCATGCGAGAGGCACCTTCCGGCACCGAACTGGTGCTGCGCAATCAGCTGGAAATCATCAATGAACATGTGGCTCAAGAGAACCCCAACCTGAGAACCACCCAGCGACAAACGCAAACAGACCTCAACGGCCTGATCCTGGGAGACAGCTCAGGGTTCAAGGCAAACATTTCACTCAGACACCGCGTACAGGCATAGGAGCACCAAACATGAAGGTAACACTCACCAACAAGGACTCGTCAGTAACTGCACGGGTTTTCATCTCAGACGTCAACCCCAAGGCCGTGGAGCAGAAACTGCACGCCATGGCCATCATCAATGCAGTGAAGGACGGCTTGTCGCCCAACACGGCGGACTTCTCGGTGACTCCGGCCCAGGCCATGGGCGATACCCGAGTGGCCATTCCCATCACTGTCAAGACTGACGGAGTGGAAGATGGCCAGCAGGTGGAGCTGGATCTGCAGAAGGTGGTGCACTCGCTGGCTCGATGGTCGGGATTTGACCTGCGCCGCTTCGCCGCTTCGGTGACCACCACGACAATCCTGCCCTGAGCAGGAAATCTCTCAGCGTCGATCTGAGCGCCGTTCATCTCTCAGATATAGAGAGACGAATAAGCAAGGAAAGGGCGTCACATCGACGTCCATGAGCAATCAGCTAGCCCTCTGAAGATTTGGGCGAACCAGTCAATCAGGAGACAACGTGTATCATCCCAATCGCAACATCATCCAGCACAGCTGGGGCTACACCAAGAACGATCGCATGGGTGAGGTTACCTCCAGAAAGATCGCGGTCAGCTGGAGAGGTCCCCGCTGGCTGCACAACGCCCTGACTCTGTTGGTCTTGGCCATTCCCTTCGCCATCGTCACCGGGTTGGTCAAAATCTTCCTCTGGCAGCACCAGTGGTTGATGATCACCGTACTGATGCTGGCTTTCGGGGCGGTTCAGATGGGTCTGGTCGTGCTCCTGCCCCGCATGTGGACCACCTCCACCAGGGTGCTCATCAATTCCAATGGAGAGGGCGTGGGGTGCAACGACCTGCTGTATTCTCTGGCCCTGGCCAACACCCTCTCCACTGCACCAAATACTGGCGCAGAAGGCCGAGAAAAGGCTCGCCTGGAATTGATGGAAGCTGTGCGCACCCACAACAAGCGTGGAGTCAGCGTGCTTGCGCAACCTTAGTGCTAAACTCATAGAGTCGGCGTTCAGAAATCAGCGCCATTAGTCAACATCCAGAGCCATCCCAGGAGCCCATGAATGGCCATAGCAATCTCGCCAACCAGTGATCAAAAAGTCCTCACCTCGGGGCGCAACCTCCCGGTGCTTGAGCGGGCCTACAGCCTGAAGGAGCTCAAAGCCGAACTGGTTGCAGTTGCCCGCACCCGCAAGGTGATTATGGGTTCGGTGTGGACCATCGCCATTGCCGTCATGGTCTACGGCATGATCAACGTCACGCCATTCCTCATCGAACACGGAGTCAACCCGTGGATTGCACCGGGTCTGCCACTCATGGTTGACGTTGGGCTAGCAGCCTCCATTTGGGGAGACAAGCTGGTCCGCCGGTACGGGGTCAAAGATGGTTGGATCACAACCCTGCGATGGGGCACGGCCCTCATGACCTGGGCCTTGAACATTGCCAGACCACTTGCGGGCGTCCATGGAGCAGCAGAGTGGACGCCGGATTGGATCGGTGTCATGGTGCACTCCTGCGGTCCCATCATGTTGATTCTGGTCACCGAAGCAGCCAACAGTTTTGGATCCAAAACCACCACCATCGTGCAGACTCTGGCCAAGGCCGAGCGGGATGAGAGCCTCATTCAAGAGGAGCGCACCAACATGATCACGGAGCTGGAAGCCCAAAAGCAAACTGACGAGGAAACCATCGCAGAGCTGAAGGAGCAGCTGGAAGAGCTGTCCGGCGGCAGTCAGGTGTTCCTGGATCGCATCAACATTGCAGAAGGCAAATCCAACAGGCTCCTGGAATTGCTCACCGGATCAGCAAGCTCGGTGCAGACCAACGCTCTTATGGGCGGCTCCATCATTGAACACTTCAATCAGGTCATGCAGTCCAGCCCCGGTCAGCCCATTCTCGGCGAAGAGGAAACCACCGGCAACTCCAAGTCAGATGGCTGGGGTAAGCGCCTGATCCTTTGCCGGGTATCTGGCGACACGATCTTCCTTGCAGATTCCAAGAACACGGTGGTGGAGAGGGTGCTTGCTGAAGCGCCCACCGTCGAAGAGGGAATCGCATCCATTCCCATGAGCAGGCTCATTCCGATTCTAGACTTCAATGTCGGAGAAGAACTGGGAGCCATTCTCAGGGAACAGGGTGCACTTCGCAAGGAGGAACGCCTGAGCATCATCAGGTCCATCGGGGATGGTTCAGCTTCCGATATCCCCAAGCCCATTCTCAGCCGAGTCATCATCCGTTCGGTTCTGGGTTCGGGCAAGGTTTAACCACAAAGAAAGAGCAGATTATTTTGAAACTCAAATCAATGGTAGCGGCGTTGGCCCTTTCCGCTCTGGTTCTCACGGGGTGCAGTTCCAGCAAATCCGTGGGGATCGGCGAGCAGCAGCTGGTCGATGTCGGGGCAATCACCATGGACACCAAGGCAAAACTCAACATGACCGTGACCGAGGTGGAAACCCGGAGCGTTTCGGAGTCGGGCTTGGAGCTGGATTCCGAGTTCAGTGACGGAGTCCTTTTCCTGGCCCACTTCACCGCACAGGTTGCCGAAGGCTCCTACGCTGCGGATGACACCTACAGCCTGGGCGCCGATAAATGGGCCGCTCGTGGCCAGGGGGAAATCTCTACGCTGAGCGGCGGTTGGTTCGGAACCATTGAGCTGCCGGGTTGCCCCCAGGTCAGTACCGAAATGACAGAGGATCTGGCCAATGGCGGCGTCATTGAAGCTTGCCAAATCTTCGTGTCAGCTGACAGCGGTGAGCAGGTCGAAAAGGTGGTCTTCGGTAAGCCAGCCATCAGCTACAAGGGTAGGGACAAGGGTTGGTCTTGGACCACTAACGGCTAGGTATCAGCCCCAACGAAATGGCCGGTCACCATTGGTGGTCGGCCATTTCGTGCCATCATTCATTTTCCCGATAATGTAGTAAGCTGTAACTAGATCAAAAACCTGGAGGCAATAATGTCTGCGCAAAGCACCGACAAAGAGAAGACACCGGAAAACATTTGCCCTGATTGCGGCGATGAGATGGATCTGGTGGGAACCGAAGATGGTCAAGGGTGCTACTACCATTGCTGGAGGTGCTGGTACCAAGATCACCCTGAGGATCGGATCAGAGAATACCGAAAAGGGTAGACATCTTCTGGGTTGTGTAGTAAGATATAACTAGATCGCAAACGACAGCAAGGAGAATCCCGTTATGATGGGAAAACAGCACGCCGTAATGGGCGCAGCGGGGTGGGTTGCTCTAGCAGCTCCCAATCCCATCGGTCTGGGAATGATCGAGGCCAGCGCCATTACCCTGATAGCTGGAACCATCATGGCTCGCGGAGCGGCAACCCTCCCAGACATGGATCACACCTCCGCTTCCCCTACGCAAGCACTTCCTCCGTTTACCAGGTGGGGCATCTCCAAGCTCATCGGCAAGGTGTTCGGTGGCCACCGCAACGGCACCCACGCAGTACTTGGAATCATCACCTTTGCAGTGGCAGCCTTTGCAGCCTCATTCATCATGATGCCCAACACTCCATTTGGCAACCTGCACATCGGATCGGTGATCGCGGCTGGATTCCTCTCCGTTCTGGCCCTGCAAGTATCCGGCATTAAAGGACTTCCGGGCTACGCCCTTTCTGCGCTCCTGGGGTTGCTCACGGTTGTTGGTGGCCCCGACAACTCCTGGTGGATACCGCTAGTTGTATTGGTTGGCGCATTCATTCACTCGCTGGGTGACTTCATGACCGTAGCTGGCATCAACTGGGTGTGGCCATTCGTCATCAAGCCCAAGGGCGGCAAGGATCGCCACTACGGACCCATCGTCCACTACAAGAACGGCCGCTGGGCCATGCCAATCTTCGGAGTCACCGGAGAGGGTGCAGAACCTAAACATCGCCGCAGGCTCTGGTGGTTCATGGCCATTCTCAACTCCTACGTGGCCATCGCAATTGGCATTGGAATGATCGCAACCTTCATGGCATTTGCCTCCGGCGGCAATCCACTCGCCGATCCCATTGGTTCGCAAATGAGCGCCACGGGTACCCAGCTCATCGACACCGTGAAGAGCATCATCTCTTCCATCACCAAGGAGTAGGAATTGAAACGCATCACAAGGGGGCTGGCACTCCTCGCATCCCTGGCTCTGGGGGCGGCATCACTTACGGCCTGTTCGTCGCTGGGTGATCCCCAGGAAGCCATGGAGTCCCGCGTTCGGCAGTTGCTGAGCAACATGCAGGAGGGCAAGGTCCAGGAAGCCCTGGATATGTTCGACACCGGCACCTCACTCCTGTCCATTCTTGAGACCCAGGTAGATCACGTTCCCACCATGCAGGGCAAGTACAAGAACATCAAGTTCACGGAGTTCAGCGAATTTGGCAAGGATCAGGAAAAGGGTCTGCTGACCACCTTCTCCTTTGACGTGGGCGGCGACACCATTACCCAGACCCTCAAGGCTAAGGTGGAGGGTTCCACCATCAAGTTCACTTCAAGCCTGGACCAGCTGTTCGGGGAGATTAAGGTGTCCAGCCACAAGCTCACCGGTGGTCACGGCAAACCTCCAGTTGAGTTCATGGAGGACATGTTGATCGAGGTGGGGTCAATTCCCTACATTCCTTCAGAGGGCAGCGATCAGGACTGGGTCATCAAGTCTGTTCCGGTTGGCAACTACAAGTTCACCGTGCGCAATTCCAAGTTTGTGACTGCTGATCGGGACACGGATTCCACCCTTGAGGTTCGACCCATCGAGGGTCCCCTTACGGTGAATCTCTCCGTTGAACCATCAGCGGCGGATCAGCTGGTTCAGGACAACTGGACTGAGCTGCAAGCCTACATTCTGAGGTGCGCCGCATCAGACAACAGCAAGTGCACATCCACCCAGGAGAACATGGCCCTGGACCCCTACTGGACCCTGGATGATTCCACCTACCTCATGTCGGTGGATGCGGATCAAGCAACTGGTCGATCCAACGGCATCTTTGATGGTGGTTCCTCAATTATGGTTCCCGTGAGTCTGGGCGGAGTCTTTGTCCGCTCCCCATCTGACGGAGCGTTTGCGTCCGCCCAGACGGTGCAGGCCTTGGCCTCAGTTACCCTGAGCAGTGATCAGAAAGTCTCCTACACCGTTGAATTCAAGAAAGTGAGCAACTAATGCAACAACAAGCACCGGACTTGCTCCTGTGGATGGACCTGGAAACTGACCAGCTCACTCCAGCCGGAGGCAGCATCCTGGAGGTGGCGGCCTATGTAACGGACACGGACCTCAATCTCCTGCACAACGAGGGGTACCACGCCGTTGTGCACCACAGCTACGAGGAGGTGGCCGACCTCAAATCCCGGGCCCACCCCAAAGTATTGGAGATGCACACCACCACTGGGTTGTGGTCCCAGCTCCCCGTGTCAAACCTGACGCTGGCAGACGTGGAGAAGCAGCTACTGGCCTACATCAAGGAGTACGCCCCACAGCAGCGACAGATTCGCATTGCTGGCTCCAGCATCCGGTTTGACCTGAACTGGACCGAAGAGCACATGCCACTGGTGTACGAGCACCTCCACTATCGGAGCCTGGATGTGAGCGCCTTTGTGGCCGCCCATCAGTGGTGGGAGCTGCCCTACGACTCGGTGTTTGGGGAGGTGGAATCATCACCCCATGTGGCCCGCCTGGACATCCTCAACTCCCTCAACGAAATGAGAGCCATTCGCAGGGCCATGATCACGGGAGCTGGAAGGTAGACATCTTCCGGTATCGTGTAGTAGTCTATAAATAGATCGAATATCTACCTTGAGAGGTGAGTTGGATGCACACAAATGAAGTTCGTGATCAGGCATATGACTATGCCACCCAATCACATCGCAAAAGTGATGCCAACCTGGAGGAGTTGAGAACTCCCCAGCAGATCCTTGGAGAGCTGGTCCACAGTACCGGATACGAGGACTACGCCATCAAGGCCCAGGCCGTGAGTGCGGCTGATCGAGACTATCGCATTGCCCGCCACCCCCTGCCCAGATCGGTCAAAGCAGAGATTGCCCAACCAGTGGATTTGGTTGCGGCCTAACCGTCAGAAGGACATTGGACAGCACCAGCAACAAAGACAAGCACAACAGAGCAGGTGACGGCTCCACGCCGTTCATCGTCGGGATCTGGCTCGCATCAATAATCCCGGCCGCCGGAGCAATTGCTCTGAGCGTGCAAGTGAGCTAAAATATCAAACGCACATGTGAGAGGTGGCCACCAAAGCGATGGCCAGCTGAGTGGGTACAGCACACCAATTCAGCCTGTTGAAAGAGAGCGACAGAACCTCAAGAAAGGAGAGGCGTCATGGCCCGAGGACCCGTTGAAGAGAAGATTTGTACAGTATCTGGTTGCGATCGGACCCTGTACGCCAAGGGCTTGTGCGGTAGGCACTACCAGCAGATGCGTCGCAGCAATGGCAAGAAGTCCCCTGCTGACATCATCTCAAGTCCACTGGATCGCTTTGACAACCCAGATCCCATTTGCCAAGAGCCCGGATGCAGCCGCACCAGGGTAACCGCCCAGTACTGCAATTTGCACCAGCAACGCAAGCGTGACGGCTACTCTGGCAAAGCTGAGAAGGAAGTCAAGATCTGTTCGGTGGGGGGATGCAATAACCACGCACGAACCCGAGGAATGTGCAACAAGCATTACCAGGCGTGGTTCCGGGCCAACTCCAATGACAATGGAGGTCAGCTCCCGGTCAGCTTGCGCAAGGGTGACAAGAGTGGCGTCGGCTAGGAGGGATCGGCCCCGCTGGAGGGACATGCCCAAAAGGAGGGCCATCCCCTACACGCCAGTGGCTCACCGGTCCACCTACGTGCAACCAACGCTGGAGCAGCAGCTCAACTTTGAGAACCGCCCAGAGGATCTTGCAGCCGTTCGAGCCAAACTGAACCGGATTGTTCAGAAATTTGAACAAAACGTATAATGTTCTGTTATTCTTGAAGTAGAGCGAAAAGCACCCGCGAAACAGCCAACGCTTTAGAGGCCGTCACTTCCACGCCGCACACCAGAGAAGTGACGGCCTCACCTCATTTACGGCTCGCTAGACTACGCTACCGTCACGTGCGCCGGGCTGGATTACAATCAATAGTAGTCGAATAGGAGCAGTCGTTGATAGGTCGCAGCCATGCCATGCTCGGGGCGGTTGGGTACCTCTCATTCGTGACTGCCAGTCAGCTGGAGATTGAGACCCACTATTTGGTCGTGGGTACCTCTGTTGCCGCTGTTCTTACCCCAGTCTTTGTGGCCATCCCCAGCGGGGTGCAAATGCAGCGCACCAGAGCAACCTATTTCCGGGACAGCATATACAAGTTCTTCTACCGCACACTTGCGATGCCCTACATGGTTCTCCTGTTGATGTGCGCAGCTCAATGGACAGCTGTTCTGGCACCCTGGCTCATACCCTCCCACCCAGGATGGATTGTGGCGTGGGCAGCGGTGTGCACGGGGTGGGCACTCATCCCAGACATAGATGAGCCCAAATCCACCATATCTCGGGAGTTCGGTGCCGTATCCCAGTCCGTTTCCAACTTCACCAGGAAGCAGGGAGGCGGGCACCGCATGATCACCCATTCCTGGATCATGGTTGTGGCAACGATTGTCCTGGGGTTGGTCGCAGCTCTTCTGCCGCCCGTTTCTGCGCTAATGTTCGGAGTCAGCTTCGTGTTTGCCATTCGGGTCATCATGCCGGAGAAGGCCCATCAACAGAGCACGCCATTGATGCTTACCGCAGCGCTGCTGGGAGTCATGATAGCCTCTGCTGCATCCAACCCCTGGCCCATTCTCATCGCCATGCCGCTGGGCGTGCTGATGCACGATCTGGGGGATTGGTTCACCCGCGCCGGCATAACTTTCTGGTACCCCTATCGCAAGAAGTACGGCGCCGGGGCAACGCCAGCGGGCAGCCCATCAGAATTGCACTTTGCCCAGCCGTTTATGGTGCTCTTGATTCTGGCTGGACTGATCTATTTGGCAGCGATTCCGTTGCTGCTGGACCCCCAATCGCTGGCGTCCAATCTGGGCATGTCCAACTATGCGCCACTTTCAACCATTACCCCAGATGATCTGCGACAGCTGATGAAGTCTTTGGTGGCCTGGTTGCGGCAGAAGAACTAGTAGTATTGAAAATAGACCGAAAGGACTCTCGTAAATGACCACCGTCAATCACCAGCAAGCTCTGGCAATCATCTCCAAAGCATTCGGCGTGCCACTGGAAAACCCCGCAGCCCAACAAGCTGCAATTGACCTGTCCAATGCAGGGCTGTTGATCACCTCTCCGCCCACTGCTGCAATCCCGGTGTTGGATGGCGGCATGTCCATCGGCATCAGCAGCAGGGTGTACGATGCTCTGGTGTCTGTTGCCCAGTCCAACACCTTGGAGGGTTTCGCCCAAGCAGCAAGCGACCTGGGGCTTGCAGACCTCAGTGAGACTCTCATGGAATCAGCGCAACAGAGCGGTGGCATCAGTTCGGTGCGCTACGGAGACAGCGGCAGCAATCGGGTGAGTCTGATTCTGCTGCCCAAAGCTCCGGTCGAATAGGATGCTATTTTCACTCCAACAGCAATTTTGACCAACCCAGGAGAATTATGTCAAACATGAAGCCATGCCTCAACCCACAAATCTGTGGAGTGCAGAACCACAAGCCAAGAACGGTCTGTCAGGCGGGCCAGAGAGCCAATTCCACCACACCGTCCACTGGTGGACTCTCATCTCTCCCCCAGACTACCAGGCCTGAAAACAAAGAGTTCAGAATGGGCGACAGCGGTGGCGAAGCTCCCTATCAGGAGGGCACCATCTCCATGTCTGACCCAAATGGAGAGATGCGCAAATACCCCTGTTTGAAGGTCAGTAAGATCATCACCGAGAGTGGCAAATCCGCTGGCGGCGCGTGCCTGGTGGCCATGGACGGCAAGATGTATGTGCTGGGCAAGAACCAAATGCAAGATGTCAGGGAGGGCGCTCGGGTCAGCATGAGGGAGGCTGGCTTCGCAGTCAACATTGTGAACGGTGAGACTTGGTGCGAGGCTCCAACTCGTCACAATACCCGCAATCCAGAATCCAAGCCCATAGACCAGGCCGCTGAGACCTACAACAACATGGCTTCAGACATGGGAATCCCCAGTGATCACTATCCAGAAATCAGCTGGGTGCAGTCACTGGACAGGGATGGCGTTCTGGAGGACTTTGCCCAGGAGCACGACGTGGAGCAACACTCCAAGGCTGTCGAGGTTCCCTCCACCCGTGGTTACCGCAATGAGGGCATCATCTTCGAGTAGCTCACAGCTCTGCCACCACAAGACCTGTAGATGTCACCTCTGTGGTAGGTAAATCAGGTTATGGGGCCCAATCACCTGGATGAACTCCTTGAACAAATTGAAGTCCTTCAGATTGTCAGCACGAATTGGTATCCGGCCCCGGAGGCGGAGAGCGATGCATCAAGTGCCCAGGGTGGTTCTGCTACTGAGAACGTACCCGATCGACAGGTAATTCTGATTGCGCCCTGGGAAGTCTCCCAGGGCCTCTTTGAGCGACTTTCTTGTTTTCTGCGTCGCTTTACTCGCGTTCGCGGAGAAGGTCGCTCAGATCGCATTTTATGAGCCAGGGGGAAGTGGCGACAGAACTTCGGTTGCAATAGTAGGTTTACATTTCGCTAGAACTGTAGTAAGCTATAACTAGATCGAGAAATCGACCCTACAGATTCAGTCATTTGAGCTAAGTTAGTATAAGCTAAGTTAGTACAAGCTTTTCACCAAGCGCACCCAGTCAGTCACAACACAGGAGTTCATCTTGTCAGCTCTTATCCCCAGTCCAACCCAGGGCAACATCCTTTCGGTCCACGCCCTCCAGTCATTCTCTGACGTGCTTCTCAACCGAGGGGAGAACGGAGAGGCCAAGACCCTGTCGTTCGGCGGCACCAGGCGCGTCCGGGTTTCGCCCCAGGCCTGGAACCGCTCGACCCGCAAGATGGTTCGCCAGGAGCTGCAGAAGCTGGGCAAGAATCACGTCATCACCACCCGCAACCTGCCATCGCAGATCGCCCAGCTCCTCGCAGAAGATCACGGCGTGGATCCGGCACTGGCCACGGCTTACGGCCACGCAGCTCTGGAGGCCGCCGGAATCGGCACCAATGAAGAGGGCAACGGCACAACCAAGGTTACGCTGGTGGTCCCCCAGGCAGCCATCGCTGATCTGACCCGAGTCACCGCAGAGCACTTGGGTGAGCTGCGACCCTTCGTGGACAAGCTGCTCGTCATCTTCCAGCTCACCGCAGCAAAAAAGGTCAAGGGCGCAGAGGAGCCCGCCATGAGCATGGAAGAGGCCAAGGCTATTCCAATGAACATCACGCTGGACCTCAAGAAGCAGCTCCGCCGCGCATTGGATTCTTCGGGCGAGGTTGATCTGGCCCTCTTTGGCCGATTCATCGCTGAGCTTACCGAGTGGTCGGTGCCCAGCGCAGTGCACACCGGCAACGCCATTACAGTGCAAGAAGCCCACATCGACACGGACTTCTTCAGTCTCATCGATGACGTGCTGGAAGAGGCTGGAGTGAATGCTTCGGTGCACGTGCAGCACAGTGAGTTCACTTCCGGGACCTTCTACCGCAACGCCTACTTGGATCGGGCAGTTCTGCGCAAGAACCTGGCGCAGGGCTTCAAGGACAAGAGCGATCCGGCTATTGACCTCCTCCAGGAATTGGCTGAGGATGTGTTCGTGCAGTCCTTCACCAAGTCGGTACCCAAGTCCAAGTCAACCAGAACCAGCTCCAACACCCTGCCCTTCTTCGTGGCGGTCACCGATTCGGATCACCCCGTAAACGGTCAGGGCGCCTTCCTCAAGGCCCTGCCGCGCAATGCGGAGGATGTGGAAGAGCGCGCCGTAGAGGATCTGATTGCCTACCTGGACAGCGTATCGGTGCTGGCTCCCATTCACGGTGGCGTGGCGTTCTCTCCACGAGTGGGCGGTGATTTCACCATCGGTGGCATCGCCCTGGACCGCATCTAACCCGCCTCACCGAAAGGAGCTGGGCATGTCCCACACAGCAATCATTCGCCTCCATGCACCTGCCCAGCTCTGGGCGTCCAAATCCTTGGGTCCGGTAAAGAAATCCCTGAACCGCCCCACCAAGTCTGGCGTCATTGGTCTGATCGCCAATGCCATGGGCCGGGACTTCTCGGATACCATCGATGACCTGGCAGCAATGACCTTCTCTGTCCGGGTGGACAACCCCGGCATCATGATGGGCGATGTGCAGACCGCCGGTGGCGGTGAGATGCCCATCCTTCTGGGTGAGCGGGCTCGCCGCGGCAGCAAGACACCCTCAGATGAGTGTGACTATCTGCTCCCCCGCAACCCCACCAAGGGCCTGGACGGCAGCTACCGCACTGAGTGGAGCAACAAAGCCGCAGACAGTGCCCGAACCAAGCTCACCATCCTCTCTGACGCCACGTTCACCGTCGGCATGGGCGGCGACCCAGAATTGGTCCACTCGGTGATCTACGCACTCAACAACCCGGCTCGCCCCCTGTTCTTGGGCAAGAAGGGATTCATCCCCGTGGGACAGGTTGGCCACTCAGTGATTGAAGGTTCAGCCTGGTTCCGCTCAGTGGAACTGGCAGATGGCCCCGACTTGGTTCGTACCCACTTGGAGGTAAATCATCCCTCCCTGGCCACCGAAGTGGTCAACGAGCAACCCACCACTTTCCAATCCAATGATCGGTCTCCCCGCACCGACAACTACGGTCCACTGCTTCTGCAGACCGGAGGATTCAATCGCACCCAGGAGGTGGCAGCATGAGCACTGCTCAGCTATTCCGCACAACCATGAAGCTGAATGATCGCAGCGGCAAGTACCGCTCAGAGGTGCAGGCCATGTCAGACGCCAACTACTTGCACAAGTCGCTGGTGACGGGGTTCTTCTCCCACCTGGCGCAGCAGGAGCAGGACTCACTGCGCTCGCGCAGCGGCATGCTTCACCTGCCCATCATGGATCAGCGAGGCCGGGTCCAGGCGATCATCATGCAAACAGAAGCCAACCCTGCGCCAACTGACAGCCCGCTGCAGATTCCGCCCTATGTAGAAATCGCCTCGGTAGCGGAAATCAACCCCGTGCTGGAAGAGGGTGCCACGGTGCAGTTCCAGGTCACCGTTAATGCCAGCGTTGCTCGGCCCAACCCCAACGGTGGTCGTGGCATCCGTGAAGTGGTGAACAATCGCCTGGATGCCGTAGAGTGGTGGAACAAGCGGGAGCAGGCCATGGGTTTGCGCACCGACGGTCGGGTATCCGTATCGGATACCAGCGTGAAGTTCCACTCCGCAACCCCAGGCCGGGCACCGCGCGGGTGGGTGTACTCAGGACAGGGCACTGTAATCGACCCCCAGGCATTTGCGCAGACGGTGATCAACGGACTGGGCCGCTCCAAGGCCTGGGGCATGGGTATGATGATTTTCAAGGAAGTGAAGTGAGATGACCCCCAACACATTCAATCTGGCCACCGACAACTGGATCAAGGTCCTCCCCATCGAAGGGCAGCTTCGAGAGGTTTCACTCCTCCACTTGCTGGACCCCGCCAACGCTGATCAGTTCATTCTGGCTGGTGACCAGCTGAACATTGCTGCGACTGTGCGCCTCATCGCCGGTCTGGGGTTCCAGGCACGCAAACAGAACGTCAGCGCCCATCAGCTGGTGCAGCAACAGGAGGCCCGATTCAATCTGTTCGGGGATCAGCCATTCTGGCAGGATCGTCACCTGTCGCACCTGGAGCCGGAGCCGGTTCCCTACCTGGAGTTGGACGGCGCCGCCGGCAAGAAGCTGGTGTACGGCAACCGATACGGGTCAGAGCGCCACACTCTGACCTTTGCACAGGCGGCTCGCCTGCTGGTGCGCGCCCAACCATTCACCAATGGCACTCGATTGCGCATCAAGTCAACCTTCCCTGGCATGACCAGAGAAGACTCCATGGGGCACACCCCTGCTTCAACTGAGCGCCTCCTGATCCACCCGGCACCCACCGCAACCGTGGCGCAGATTCTCCAACAAATGGTTGTGGGCTGGGAAGACACTCCGCTGGATGAGTTCAACTACAGCTGGGATGGTCGGCGGGTTCAGCCTCGCCCATCAAAGGGTCCGGCTGATTCCTACTCCTTTCTCAACCGCCGCATTTTGTTGTTCCCTGACAACGGTGTGGTGACTGGAGTCATCACTTCCAAAGGCGAGACCGCACAACTGACCGGCAAAGTGGCAGATTGCTGGCTCCCGGACGGGTGCCTCAAGTCTGACGGCAAAACCTGGTTCCGCGGCAATTCGGCCCGCAGCGCGCTGTCAAGCCTGAGCGTGGCCGCCGAAGCCCTGGTTCAGGCACAGCAGGACCCCAACAGCTGGGTAGCAATCTCCAAGCCAGATACCGCAACTGTGGTGGCCTTCGTGACCGAAACCCAGACGCCCAACGCCGTTGTGCACGATGTGGTCTGCGTGGCCCAAGCTTCCGGCATCATCAAGGGCGCGCAGATCACCTCCAAGATTGCCGATGCTTGCAACAACGCCATCCGAGTGGCGGTGTCGGGAGCATTCTTCACCCCGGAGGGGGAGAGCGCATTCAAAAACGCCAACACCAAGACCACCAAGGACCTGACCAACTCCAGCTACTCGGCCACTGCTCAGCTGCAGACCCTGGCCATGGAGTACTTGAGCATGGGAATGGAAGCCGACCAGAGCATGGTTGATTGGCTGAGCAAGTGCAGCGAAGCAATCGTGGCCAACAGAGCAACACAGCTGGATCAGGAGAAGCTGCTCAAGGCGCTGGACAAATCCCTGAAGTCGGGTCTTGCCCGGGCCAACAAGGCGTTGCTTGCAGTCTAGCTGGCCATTTGGCGATTGATGTAGTAGACTTTAACTAGATCGAATAGAAAGGGTTAAGATGAGTCAGTTAGTGTTCTCTGAGGACATCTTTAGCCTTCCCAATAGCAAGTCGCCCTCTTCACTTTCTGCCTCAGGAAAGAAGCATGAGCAATCCGCTGTAAACGTGTCCACTCTGATGGGGTGGGCCAACCCCAAGGCAACGCTGTCCCGCTCCTGGCTTCGCCAGCTCAGCGACATTCGCTTTGAACACCTGGAGCAAGCACGCCTCGAAGCAATAAAAGTGTCTCCCCGATTGGAAGGCTCCTCAGATCAGCTCATCGCTGTTGCTTCAGTGCTGGCAGAGTGGCTTGGCAATCGCCGAGTGCAGCTTTCTCCCTACCCGTCGGGATTCACCCCTCTGCACAGGGTGCTGAAAGCAACCCTGTCAACAGCGAACCTGAAAGCTGCTGTGAATCATTCAGTCGGTAGAATGACTAATGCACTCCTCGAGGGAGATTGGTTGGTGATCAACCGAGAGTTGGCCACGCTGTGCCAGATCTTGCTCCGCTTCAACAAGTCCCAGCCACTGATTGTTTTCAACTGGAAGCAGCTCGTGGCGGACATGGAGTACCACGACAAGCAAGCAGTAGTAGAGGCCTGGGAACTGGCCTTCAACAGCAAGGAAAGGTGGGAAGACATATGGCGCCAGTACAACTTGCCGATCGTCCGGTAAAGTACCAGTGGGTTATGGGTGGTCTGGGCACCGCTGATCGCAGCCGACCATTCGTGAACTCCTTCGGACATACCCAGTATTCCCTCTACGCAGGGGACATCACCGAGGCATGGATGGGCGAATACCTCAGCCAACCATACACGGTGCATCGTCTGGAGGAGGAAATCCTCAATGGTTCGGACAGGGTGCGCCGCCGCCGGGGCGATTACGGAGACCAATGCGGATCGGCAATCCTCCGACCACACCAGATAGTGGTAGAGGATCACATCAGGGCGGTGTGGGCAGCGGGCGCTCCCGGTTGTCTATTGGGCAAGCGAACGGGCTTCGGCAAGATGGTCCTGGGAGCCAAGCTCATCCGCGACATGCCATTTGTGCAGCGAGCATTGGTGATCGCGCCACTCAGCTCCATGGATGACTGGCGCCGCACCATTGGTCAGATGATGGGCGACGGCGGCAAGCAGATCGCCGTGGTCCACTATGAGCAGGTCTACCGCCTGTTTGATTTTGATGTGCCCACCGGAACCATGCGCAATCAGATTCCATCCATGTCCGTGGATTTGGGCACTCCCCGCCACCGGTTCGATCTGGTGATCATCGATGAGGCGCACCGTACGGCCAACACGGAGACGGTGCGATTTGCCGCTGTTCAAAAGTTGATTCAGGGCGCATTCTTCGTGCACATGTCTGCCACTCCAATGACCGTGCCCAGTGACGGGCCATATCTGGCTCCGCTCCTGGGGTGGCGCACAGGCATTGGTCCGGAACGAGATCTGTTCGGAGCCGAGGAGAGCTACGCTGATTGGTACGGTCGGATCGGCAAGCGCCTGGGTTGGGACACCGTTCCCAATGGCAGTGGGGGACACACTGTAACCCGCACGTCTGGGAATGACGAGGCCATCAGGGATGCGCTGTTTGATCCAGATGCATTCTCCAGGCTACCTCCGGGAATTGGCGGTGTGGGGGAGCGACCGGGAGGCGTGCCGGACCAGGTGCGCAAACTGGTTCCCGTTACTTTGACCTCCGATCAGAAAACCCAAGCCCAGCAAACCTGGATGGAGTTCCGCCAGCTCAACAAGCTGTCTCTGGCGGGTCACTCAGACCCGGATCACGAGTTCTCGGTCATGCTCCGCGCCCTGCAGCAGATGTCCTACATCAAAGCGCCGCATGTGGCCAAGTACGTGGTGGACAAAGTGAACGAGGGATATTCGGTCATCGTCATGTGCTGGTACAAGGATTCCATCCAGCATTTGAATGACCTGATCAATGCCAGGTTGGCCGATGTGTATTCAGAAAACGGAATGTCCACTATGGGGTCCACTCCCTTGAATGGCGAAACCAGCGGAGATGAGCGAAAGCACCGCATTGATGCATTCAATGGTGGCTCCATCATGGTGAATCGCGGCGGTACTCAAGTTCAGGTGGGCATCCCAGTGATCATCACCAACGTGACGGACACCATCAATCTGCACCGGGGCACCAACCCGGATGGCAACCCGCGCATCACGGTTATGGGCGATGTCTTGCTGGGCGGTAAGCGAACCCTCCAAGCGGAGGGCCGAGGTCAGCGAGACGGCTGGACATCCGATGCGCACTATTTGTACACTCCCCGGTCAATTGAAGAGCGCATGTTGGCCCGGGTGCTGAGCAAATCAGCATCAACCCAGACCATCGTCGGCCACTCTGAGGATGCTGCTCGCCTGCAGAGCATGTTTGACAATTTGGACCCGGACACGCAAATTGATGGACTCACGGCAGCAGAGAATGCTCGTGTTGGTCAGCTTATTGATTCGATGGTGCTGGATTGAGCCCCTGGGAGTGCGGCGTAGATGGCTGCACACGCACTAGTGTATCCATTAAGAATGGACTGTGCCAAGCCCACCACAAGAGGCTGAAAAAGAGTGGTCAGCTGAGCGAACACATTCCCGTGGGTGATCGCAGACAATTGGCTGGCCCAGAGTTGTGTTCCGTGGATCAATGTCAGACCGCCAGGTACGCCAAAGGGTTGTGCCGATCCCATTACCAGAAGCAACTAAGGATCGAGAGGGCTAAACAGATTGATGGCGATTTGCACCAAGCAAAGGTAAATCAATTCTGACCCCAATTGGGGTAAAATGGCTAGTCAGAAAGTCTTTTCTCCGCGTGCGCGGAGATGAACCCGGTTCGAACAGCTCCGGCCACCGCTCGGCCACCTTTTCTCCGCGTGCGCGGAGATGAACCCGCACCTGACGCAGTGCGTGTAGTTGCGTCCAACTTTTCTCCGCGTGCGCGGAGATGAACCTCGGGTTCGGAATACTTCGTGGGCGTCCACTCCCTTTTCTCCGCGTGCGCGGAGATGAACCCGTTGAGCGCTCGTAGTAGTCACCACCGTCTGACTTTTCTCCGCAGGCGCGGAGACTAACAAGTGAAGTGTACATTCTGCCGTTAATGTAGTATACTTTAACTAGATCGAAAGAAGCCGGCCACAGGAGCACGCATTGAGCAACATCAAGAACCGCATCGAGGAAGCCTCGATTGCCTATTACGAGGGCAACCCCCTCATATCGGATGCTGATTTCGATGCCCTCGTTGATCAAGCTCAGAACAGCGGCCAGTACACCAAAGAGGTGGGTTTCGGCTACACGCCAACCTCGCGCAAGGTTCAGCTTCATTCACCCATGTTGAGCCTGGACAAGATCACTGATGACATCGATCATCTGCAGCTCTGGATGCAGAACATTCAGTCTGAGTTCCCCCACGCAATGTTCTACGTGGAACCCAAGTGGGATGGCCTCTCTGCGCAGCTGGTATTCGGTCAGGGAGGCCAGCTTTCATTTGCGGCAACTCGGGGAAACGGCTTTACTGGTGAAGATGTTCTGGGTATGGCCTCTCACATTCCAGACATCCAAGAACTGGCCGCTTCGCAAGAACCCGGCAGCATCCTGAATGGCGAAGTGGTCATGACCAAGCACTCCTTGGTTCGCCTCAATGAAGACACCGGCGGTGACTACAAGAACACTCGCAATGCAGCTGTTGGTCTGTTGCGCAAGCTCAATGACAACGGTTCGGCTCAGTACCTTTCGTTCAAACCCCACGACCTGACCGGATTGCCAACCGCTAACCCAGCAGACATTGTGCGGGAAGTTCAGGCAATGGAGGCCGGTAGAGGTCAATACTCTGCGGACATTGACGGAGCAGTTATCAAGGTGGCGGACCAAGATGGTATTCGAGAAGAACTGGGGTCCCACAGCTCGGCTCCTCGATGGGCAGTGGCGTTCAAGTTCAAGGCCGAAGAGGTGGAAACCGCCCTCATCGACGTGGAGTGGAGCGTGGGTCGCACCGGCCGCCTTATTCCCACTGCGGTATTTGAGACAGTAAATCTGGTTAATGCTGACATCTCTCGGGCTACCCTTCACAATGCGGCTTTCTTTGAAGACATGGACCTGTCAGTGGGTGATCGTATCATTGTGCAGCGGTCGGGTGACGTTATCCCCTATGTAGTGGGTAAGGTTCAGGGTTGATTCAAAGTAAATCAATTCTGACCCCAATTGGGGTAAAATGGCTAGTCAGAAAGTCTTTTCTCCGCAGGCGCGGAGATGAATCCAAGGCCGGAGTCATCGACTGGAACGACCCCGACTTTTCTCCGCAGGCGCGGAGATGAATCCTGTCCAATCAAATTTGTAATAACGTGCATCGTCTTTTCTCCGCAGGCGCGGAGATGAATCGCCAGCTGGTGGAATCAGCTGAGCCAGGAGCAGCTTTTCTCCGCAGGCGCGGAGATGAAACGGGGTGAAGCATCCGGACGGCGTCTGGGTCATTATTTTTCGCATACGCGGAGACTGGCAAACAAAGTGTACATATTGCTCTTGATGTAGTATACTTTAACTAGATCGAAGAACAGAAAGTATGCACCACGATGAAACTCACCATCCCAACCAGTTGTCCATTGTGCTTTGGCCCCGTACGCACTGATGGCCCCCACTTGGTTTGCGTTGAGAATTGCAACGTCGAGGCCAAGCTCATTTACTTTTTCCGAGCCTTCGATACCAAAGGCATCGGGCCGGGGCTTATCTCCAAGATGTTTGATGGAGAATTGCTCCCCTCCGACAAGACCAACCTCCTGGACATTCTCCCGAGCGTGATTCAGCTGGACTCAGAGCGCATCGCTCAGCTGGACGGCGCAGGGGATTCCTTGGCAGCCACCTACCGAGCAGAGGTTCTCCGCATCGTGGAGACCGGCACCACGACAGAATGGCTCGTAAGCTTGGGCATCCCCACCCTGGCGTGGTCCACCGCAGATAAGCTGCTGTCAGAACTGGGTTCCATCCCCCGAATCATCACTACCTTGCAGGATTCGCCACACATCGTCATGCAGATGGATGGCTTCGGGGAGACTTCAGTTTCCACCCTGGTTCGCCACCTTCCAGACATGTACCGCCTGGTGAGTACGTTGGATGAGTTGGGGATCAAACCCCAGGAGCCGGAAACCATTGAGGTGCAGCACGATGAGCACTGGAGCGGCAAGAACGTGGTCATCACCGGCACCCTCCCCAATGGCATGTCCCGCAACGATGCCGCAGATTGGCTCATCTATCGGGGCGCCAATGTTCAGGGCGGCGTCACCGGCAAGACCGACATTCTGGTGGCGGGAGAGAAGGCCGGAAGCAAACTTGCCAAGGCCCAGAGCCTGGGCATTACCATCATCGATGGCAATAGCTTCTCCCAGATGGTGGCCAGCTAATGGCAAATGAAATTGACCCCAACCTGATCGTGTTGGAAGAACATCCGTTCCACGTGAGAGCTTCCCACCCAGGCCAGCCAGATCTGTATTTGCGAACAGTGCTAATGTATGACATGCCTCACAAATCAATCGTTAAGGAGACCGTCATATCAACTGAGCCTGTACCTTCGGTTGGTCCCAACATTGTTAATAACCTAATGTACCGACAAGGTGCGACCGTCTCATCGAAAGTGCTCATGGAATTGGCGACAGAGCGGTGGCGTCAAGCATGACCACCCACTCGTGGATTCTGAATGTGGTGACCCTGGCTGTCATCGCCCTGTTGGTGTGGGTCTTGTGGTACGACCTGAGCGGTCACGATGCCATCGGAGCTATCAACGGTTTCACCCAGTCGCTGTCCGACATCTACGCCAACCCAACAGAAAAGGCCTGATCACAGCGATTGTGCGCAGGAACGGATAAGGTAAATAGCATGGATATTAAAGATGGAGCAACCGCCCAGTACATCAGTGGATTGGGCTACCGGATCGAGCACCCCGAAGCCTGCCCCATTTCGGTGTACTTCATCAATGGGCTGACCTACATCACCCTGGCCGATCAAGTTCCCGGCGAGATTGATTTGGACGCCACCTCAGACACAGAGAGTCATCGAACGGCAGCGCTTCAGCAAGCCTACCAATTCTGGCAGCTCTTGAGTGGCCAAGATGCTCGCCGCATCCTTCGGGCTCAAGAGTATGTGATAGGCATGCCCGCCAACGGCTCCATTGCTGACATGATCAGAGCCCACTGGATGGGAGCCTCTGAGCAAACCCTCCTCACCGAGCGGGACGCCAAGGCACTGGAGCTGGCCAAAAAGATCAGCGCCAAGAAACGGGTCGATGCGGATCGCTTTGGCACCGGAGCCTCTTCAGATCGAACCATCGCCGACCTCCTGGACAACCTGATTGGAATTATTGAACGATGAAGTACACCAACCGCTCACTCATCCGCTATTGCGGCGTGATCGCATTCACTGCCTGTCTGTGGATTCTGTTGTCCTCTTACTGCAACATCGCGTCCAACGGTGATTGGACTGTTGCGACCCTGCTCATCACAGTTGCCATTATGGCTTCGCCCCTATCCTGGTTCATCCCAACCATCTTGAAGATGAAGGCATTGATCAGGAGCGACAGAATACTCACCCAAGAGACATCGTATTGGCGCACATTCCTCGCGGCAACAAGATGGATGACTCCATTCACTCTCATGGCGTCAATTATGGTTGGCTTGGTTCTGGGCGCACTGGGCGGCGGCGGGTTAAGATGGGAGTCTGCTGTCAGCGCAAGCCTCCTGACGTTTCTGGTCCTGATGGTGCCCACGAGCATGTTGATATTGCTATTCGTCGCGCCGCTTCACCTGTGGTCAAAGCAAGCCATTGAAAAGGCGCGCCGGGAGCATTCTTGGAAAATGCGATCTGAGAGCATTTCTGAGTAGAAGCGTATCGAGCTAAGCCTACGCAGGCAAATCGCGTCAAATCGCCCATCGGATAGCACTAAGGGCGATTTGACGCGATTCTCGACGCCAGAACAAGCAATGCACAGCCAAGGAGAATAGAATTGAGCTAGAGTACGTGCCGTAAGCCGGAGGAAACAGCCTTAGATGTCAAGGAAAAAGAAGGACAAGCTGGGGGACAATCGCCCCATCAATCACACCAACCAGGGTCTCACTGGATGGAACAGCGTCGTGCCCATTCGTGGCCGCAAGCGCTCCGGCAGGTTGTTCGCCCGCTGGATCGTGGGTCTGGGCACTGCGCTGGCCATCACCATGTCAGTGCTCCTGGTAGTCAACACTTTCTTTGCCTGGCAGAACAGCAAGCAGTTGAGTTACCAGCTCAGTGAAACCTATTCTCCCATGTTCAAGGTCAAGTACTCGGAACTGGGCAAGCAAGTTGTGCTCAACTGGTTCCAGGGCAAAGAACCCCCGCTTTCCTTCGCGTCGAGTATCAACTGGCAGGCACCGGTGGCGGCACCAACCACTGAGCCATTCTCCTATTCAGATGATGCCCCCACGGTTCGTGACACGGCTTTCGTGAGCGGCAGGCAATTTGAAACCAAGCTCTCACCCAAGCAGCTGGCCGAGCTGCCCGCATCCTACGCCTCTTCCATGACTGAGGCGCTTACCTACTACGTGGTGTACAACAACGTGCCCTACCACGTATCCATTTCGCTGCTGGTACCCCGCAATTCAGAGGAGCCGCCAATTCTGCTAACGGCTCCCACGCTGGAGGTATTTGAGCCCACCAGTCAATTGAACGTGACCTCCGATCCCGAAGGATTGGGTCTGATCAAGGTCAAGCTTCCCAACGCAGCCATTGATCAGACCCAATCCTGGGCCACCGCCTGGGCATCAAACGATTCCAAGACCATCAAGCAGGTCACCAAGGATTCCTCGGATGCGGTGTACCGTGGCCTGGGTGGGTGGACAGTGGATTCCCCGCCTAAGGTCAACTGGTCCTACGAAGTGGTTGCCTCTGGCAAGCGATACGTGGCTGCGCAAATACAGTTCACCATGTACCAGGAATTGATGCCACCCCGCACCTTCAACGAAGATGGCACGGAGGTCACGGATGCCAAACCACTGAAGTTCACCGTCACCCAGACTCAGGACATCCTGCTGTCCGACGTGGAATCTGGCCTGCCGGCCATCGTGGCATGGGGCCCTGCTGGAACCTGGAGCGCACTGGAGCCACTCATGAATGCCCTGCCAGCTGGCACTGAGGTGGGCGACAAGGTTGATGGCTCGGGATTCCTCAAGGACACTGGGCGAGGCACGATCAACTCAGAGGACGGACCCGATGAAGAGGTTGCTAACCAAGCCGATCAATTCGGTGAGCCGGATACAGACAATTCTGTGTCTCCGCCCACTGGCAGCAACAGCAACAATGGAACTGGTATCAAACCCAGCCCATCACCCACCACCAAGGCAGAGGATCAACAGCACTGATGAGTGAGGCAATTCGCCAGTTCGGCAACGTATTCCGCAAACTGTCGGGCGTCAAGCCCTCTGGGCATGGCCCATTCCACGAAGCAGAGGGCGGATGGGTTGACCCCAAGCCCTACGTGGACGTGATGTCCGACGGAACCTTCGAGGGCTATGACAATACCCAGTGGATGTATTTCGGATTCCCGGAGGACGTGAAAATCCAGTGGCTCAAGAACCCCATGGACGCCGCACGCAACCAGCACTTCTTCATTGACCTGGTTGACGCACTGGCTGTCCGACTCAACAACTTGTCCGACTCGGAGAAGGGCGACGAGCGCCGCAACATCCACCTGCTGGCTGTGCGGGAACTGTACCAGGGTATCCGACCACACTCATCCCACATGCCAGCCATGAGGGACTACCTCAACCGCATGTCCCAGCTGTACACCAAGCCCGTGTGGTTTGGCTACATGGGCATCCAGCTGATCCCCACCAATGGCATGGAAGAGGCCCACGGTCTCCGGGCCAAGGCGGAGCGGTGGTGGGAGATGGCCAAGAACCCGGAAGACCTGCCCATGCACCTGTACCAGGCAGATCGCAACGACATCACCCAGCTCATGATGGATCACGGATTCCAACCGTTGGACTTCGCGGACACCGTGGGTGCAGATGATTATGAGCGCATCACCGCCTGGCACGGCATCAGCGATGATGACTTCAACCTCCACCGGGAGCTGGTCAACGTGCGCATGCAGGAGCCGCTGCACGGCGCATCCATCATCACACCACGCTGGGGCGAGATAACTATGAGCGCCATCAAGCCCAAGGTCAAGAAGTTCATGGTTGACCCCATTTCGGCCAATGCTCGCTGGGTTGACCCCATCTTCTCCCCCGGCAATAATGCTGTGGTTCTGAGCATCCGCGGAGAGGTGCGCTCACCCCGGGTCACGGATGCCATGTTTGAGAACAAACACATCGTGAAGAAGGGCGCAGCCAACAGGGGCAAAAAGGGTCCCCGAGCACACACCGATGAAGAGCACCGCGAGATGTCCATGCTTGAATACGCCCGCAAGCCTGCTCAACAGGGTCACGGTATGCTGGACAACGCAGAAATCGTGGTTGGTACTCTGGTGGGCGAGGAGCGGGGAGACAACGTCCGCCTTAACCGGGCCCTGGGTGATTATGGCCTGACCATGCATCCACTGATCAACCGCCAACCCATTGCGGTCAATTCCACCTTCCCCACCTACCCCAAGCCACTGCTGCCCCATCGCCGATCCAACCGCACCCGTCCGGTGCTGTCCAATCAGATGTATGGTGGGGTATTGGCCATGTCCGGCATCTTCCGCTCCACCAGGCCCAACTGTGATCGGGGCTACCTGGTGGGTCTGTCAGATGGTGGTTCTGAGTACCAGGAAATCTGGACGGACATCGAAGGTCCGTCAAAAGAGGGAGAGACTCCCGGGTTCCTCTACACCGGGCGACCGGGCGCCGGTAAGGCTCTTGCTCTTGATACCCCCATCCAAACCCCAACTGGCTGGACAACCATGGGTCAAATTAAGGTTGGCGACCAAGTCTTTGACAGCGCTGGCAATATCACCCGCGTGACCATGGCCACCGAAGTCATGCACAATCATAAGGTGTACCGAGTCAAACTCAGTGATGGGCAGAGCTTCCTTGCAGATGCCGAACATCAGTGGTATGTATCCACTCACTCTGACAGGCATTTTTACAAGAAGTCAGAAGAGTACGCCAAGGAAGCTAATAGGCAGAAAGATGTAATTGCCCAACGACTCAGAATGGAGCTTGTCAATTATGCACATTCTGATACGTTGCATCTTGACTATGTATTGAGATTGACCCAAATGTTGGGCCGTGATTTACCTGACGCAAACGTAGACAAACTGGCAAGTCAACAAACAGTTGATTTGTTGGAGATTCCGCGCATTGTCCCCGAAGATGGCTGTCACCTCAGGTATCCAGCAAGGGTACTTCTTGAGGCACTAGCCAGTCGCGCCGAGCAGGACAAAATCATCCTGATCGGCGACGGGGCGGTTAGCCTCATGACAACAGATCAAATCCTGGAAGAAATGATCAACGATTCCGTTACCATCCCGGTTAATCTCAATCTCAGCTCTGCCATAACTTATGTTAAAGTGGACTCCATCGAGGAAGTCGAATCGGTTCCGGTACGATGCATCTCTGTTGATTCGCCCGATCATTCATTCCAGATTGGTCAAGGTGTGGTCACCTCCAACACCCAGAGCATGCTCCAACATCTCGCACAGAGCAAGTACAATGGTTACCGGTGCTTTTATCTCAACCCCAAACCCCAGTCTTCGCTGAAGCCATTCTTCGACATGCTGGGTGGCACTACGGTGTCCATCAACAACAAGTTTCTGGCAGAGAACCCCGGCTGCATGGACCCCATGCTGTTCCTGGCGGATCGCTCAGCGGTGGCCAGCATGTTGTCAGACGCCATCTACATCGTTGCGGAGCTGGGCGCTGAGCACGGCGCAGAAGCGTCCGAGAAGCTGGGTCAACTCAATGCTGAAATCTCTGAGCGCTGCCGTGACCTAAACAACGTGTGCTCCGGTGACGTCATCTTCGGCAGACCAGGCGAAGTCAATGGCGGCATCAGCAATGAAGTGGTGCGCAATATCATTTCCCACAACATGCGGTCCAGCCCATTCTGGCTGGCCTTCATCGCCACCGGGCGAGTGGATTCTGATCTGCACCGTCAGATGCGTGGTGAGGGCTCATCTTCTGGCTTGGCAACGCTCATTGAATGGAGCGAAGGTCTGTCCCTGCCCTCCAACGAGGACATCGCTTCGGGCCGCCGCCTCTCCTCCGCTCAAGTGGATTCCATCATCTCGGCCAACGCAGCCTTCAAGTATGCCACCGAAATCGTGGGCAACAACCGCTCCGGCGGCGGCATCTGGGTGGACGAGGCCTGGTTCATTCTGCAATCCCGAGACATGAAGCTCAAGCTCACTTCAGGCCTTCGTGAATTCCGCGAGCGCAACATTCAGTTGGGTTTGGGCACCCAACGATTGAGTGACTTCATGACCAAGGGCGATTCCAACATGGGATCCTACTTTAGCCGATTCCTAATCATGGCCATCTCCCCCAATGACCCGGAAGAGCTGGATCTGTACTTTGAGCTCACCGGTCTGCCCCGCACCACCGAGAATGAGCAGTACATCATGAATGCCGGAGCCAAGAAGATCAAGAATGGCAAGAGCAGCACGGAGACTGAGCGCACCATTCCTCGCGCCTACTACATCGACCGCATCTATGACTATGAAGGCGGCTTGATCATGGGTCCCTGGCCACGGCGGGAACTGGACGCAGGCCGTACTGACCTGGATGCCTACCAGGCCAAGATGCAGGCAGCCGCTGCAGCCAACGGCGGCATGCTCAACATCATGGGTGACCTGGGAGCGGACTTCATGAGTGACGCCATTGCCAACAGTGGGGACCAGCTCACCCAAGCCATGAGTGACCAATCCTTGTCCACCGTGGATGACCCCATGGATGCACAGCAGGAGTAGGGTCGAATCTCGATGCTTGGACGGCAATTGACCCATTCAACTACTAGAATGATAGAAGACGTAGGAACACCCACAGAACGGAAGATGAGTGACTGAGCACAAGAAATGCATTCTCATTGCTGACCAGGGATCTGTGAGCAAAGATGATCTTGATGCCCTGATCGCTGCACTGCCATCCATGGAGACAGCTCTCCACGGATTCTCTGAGCCGCCAGCCCAGGTGATGAAAGACAGCTTCATCATCGAAGGCAAGAATCTATCCGCCAACCTGGTGGTGATGGTTGGCGATGTTCCCCCAGAGGTTCGGGTCAAGTATTTTGCCGTGTCCAACAAGGGCTCACTGCGTGACCAGGGGTTGACCCTCGTTGACCGGCAGCAAGTTCCTCTGAAAGACATGTCTCCTGAGGCCATCTCCAAGTGGTTGGACAGCGATCACTACGATCCGCCCACGGAAGATGATGATTTGATGGACTCCCTCCTCTCCATCATGGACGCGGAGCCGGAACCATTCCAGGTGTCCATTGAAATGGATGAGCCGGAACTAGCCTCGGAAGATGCACCACAGCCAGTCAAGGGTCCCGAGCCGGAGCAAAAGGTCAATACTGATCTGCCGGAAATCCTGATGCCCCCACCCATCCCCACTAACGTGGATTTGGTCAAGCCGATGGAACAACCGGTAATTGCCGTGCCGGAACCCATTATTCCAACTGCTGTTGAGGAACCCAAACCGGAGCCCAAACCAGAACCGATGCGCCAGCGGGAGCCGGAACCAATCCAGCCTGCTCCCACTCCTCGCCCAATTGCTCCGCCAGAGCAATTGGGCATGTTTGCGCTGTTGCAAATCGTCGGCGGCATGGCAATTGGGCAGGTGGTTGAGTTCCCCGAGGGGGAATACACCATCGGTCGGCATGTGGACAGCTCATTCCTCATTGATGATCGCAGCGTGTCCCGCTCCCACGCTTCTCTGTCGGTGACTCCACTTGGAGTCACGCTGTCGGACAAGGGGTCAGCAAATGGGCTGATAATCAACGGCCGGGATGTGCAATCGGTGGCTATTGCCGAGACCACTGAAGTGGTTCTGGGAGACATTACCGTGCGCATCTCCCCGGAACTGAGGGAAGCCGAAGAAGAGGCCTACCCGCTGGAGGATGCCACTACGGTTGCGGCAAGACCCATGACCAACAGCAGCTCTCCGGCCGTTCAAGCAACGCCAACACCAATTCCCAGCCCGTCTCCGGCGGCGATTCCGGTCGCAAAACCAGAGCCCGCAATTGCTTCCATTCCGCAGGCACAACAGAATGCAGCACCCGCAGCCATCCCGCTGCCCGGAGGGTCAATCCCCCTGACCGGCAATGCGCAGGTTGAGCAATCAGTCACTGAATTCCCCCAACCGCCATCAATCATGCCCCTGCCCAACGATGGCTTGAATATGCCATTCCCACCAGCCATCCCAGCCGCAATTCCCGGAGCAATGGGGCCGGAATCCATTCCCCTGCCCCAACCTCCGGCTCAGCGGCCGCAGAATCCCAACTTGGTTGCACCAGCCTACAACGCCGAGACTGCATTCCCTCCCGCAACCCAAGGCACCCCGTTGCCCTGGGAGCAGCAAGACAATCCCTACAAAGCTCAGCAGCAGGTTAGGATGGGTGACAATGGCATGTCCACCCAGGCCACCAATCAGCAGGGCAGTGCTCAAATGAGCTCCATTGATGACCAGTATGCCCGCAATCACCAGAATCAGGGTCACACCCCATTTGAAGGTGTGCTCACTCCCGGAGAGAGGGCGGAACAGGCCAGGCAGGAATCCAACCGGAGCCTGTTCGGAGTGGTTGAAACCCACGCTGACCGGCGCATGGGCGGCAACAGCGTGTCCAAGCTCATCTACGTGACCGGATCCCATGGCGGTGCTGGCAAAACCACCTGCGCATGGATGATGTCCAATGTTCTAGCCTGGTCCTACCGCAATCTGGGCATCGACACTCCGGTCTTCCTCATCGAAGCCGACTACCGCAACCCCAAACTGGGAGCCCGCCTCAACAATCGCAGCGCCAATCTGGGTGATGCAGCCAAGGAAATCAAGGGCTTGCAGACCCGCAACCTGGTTACTGCGGACAATATCGTTCGGATCATTGAGCAGGTTACCACCCAGCAGCAGGATACGGGCTTGAACGTCATCACCTGCCCCTACAATGTGTCCGGGGTGGATTCCTATGACATCAAGCACGCCATCATGACAGCTGCTCGGGTTGCAACCAGCGCCAGTGTGGGCGGCATTGCCTTCATAGATGCAGGAACCATGACCTCCGGCGGCTTTGATCAACTGGACTCTGTCCTGGGTCTGCACATGGCATCCAGCCTGGTGCTGGTCACAGAAGATGATCCGGAGCATCGCACCGATGCGGATCGCACCATGGGCTTGGCCACCAAGGGAGAGGGCAGCCGCCTGAACATCAACCAGGTGTTTGGATTCCTCAACCGCACGACCCCCGATGCGGTGAAGAATTACCAGGTTGACAGCCCATTCCAAATTGCGGGCTACCTGCCCTACGCACCGGAGCTCAAGGAGCGGTGGGTGGGCGCAGCTTCCAACGAGGTGATCCAAGCCTTTACGGTGCGCATCGGCCAGGCACTTGTTCGATTGGGGTTCGATGAATTGCGGGGTATGTACGACCAGCAAGTCAAGACCAAAGTCAAGGGCCGACTCCGCCGCTCAGCAGGTAGGCGATAATTGGATGCTATTCTCCAGTCAAGAAACTAGGAAGGACAGGCAAACATGGTAGGAGCATTTCGGAGGGGTGGACGCGGTAGCAACCAGTACAGCGTCAAACCACCCACCGTACGTGACGAAGATGCCGCTCTGCGCGGTATTCGGTCGTTGCGTGACTCCGCCATTCCTGAAAGGGGTACCAACGGCAATGGGCACAACGGCGTTGATGCCCGACTTGTCAGCCTTCTCAGCCGAATTGATCATGGAGATGAGTCTGCTCGGGATGAGCTGATTGCCAATTACCCGGAGACCTACGCACAGGCGGTCACCTCCAATGATGATGTGCGATCTGAAGCTCTGGATGAGTACGACACTGATGCAGAAGGGATGGCAGACATGATCCGCAAAGGCGACACCGACCTGGCCTACAGCACGGCAAAGATCAGTTCACTGGTGACCATCACTGCGCGGGACTATGACAACCGAGCCGCACACATGGATGCCATCGTTGAAGAAATTGATCTGCGCAACCGCTCCTTCATGAACAGCATCCCTTTTTAGTGAAGCTCGACGGTCCTCGCAGGCAGAAACAATTCAAATACTAGAGTAGTAAGTAGAGGAGCTCCGGTTTCTGTGCTTGAAAGGAAAAGAACACATGGCCCCCGAATTGATTGAACCCATCGTCAGCACCATTAGTGCTGTGCAGCCCATGATCGACATGAACGGATTCCAGATCACCTGGACCGTCAGTCCAGAGGTCCAGAATGTTTGCCGCACCATCGGCTTCTTCGCCGCTCTGGTGTGGTTGGCCTGGGTGGGTGCTCAGGTGCTGTTCCCCAAGCAGCGCAACATGCTCATGCAGGGCGGTGGCGGCAAGGTCTGGCAATTCCTGGGCGCAGCGGTGTTCATCGTCATCCTCATGGATGTGAACATGGTTCCCACCATTCTAAACTGGAGCCTGCAGGCCCTGGTATCCTTCTTCAACATGCTGTTCCCCAATATCTAGGGAATCAGCAAACGGGTTGGGCCGACGATCTGGCCAGCCCAACCCCGGAGCAGGCAGTCGTTGAGGAGCACCAATGTCAACAGACGCAGACAAAGAGCAGCAAGAAACCGCAGATGCCATAGATCGGGCCCTGTCAGAAGCCTGCATGTGGGTCAATCCCGTGTTCCGATTCAATGACAGGAAATTCCGCATTTTCCGCCGGAGAATCAGCACCCTTGAAGTGGTGTGGGCGCTAGTGTCTGCGCTGGTCACGGTCATATCTCTGTTCATGTTGCGCCTGTTGTTTGGTGACTCGGGCCCATTCTTCATCCTCTTTAGCCCAGTAGCCATTGCCTTCTGGTCGATCTTGGCCATGGTCTTCGGTCGCAAGATTGCATTCCTCTCTCCACTCCGCAGACAAACTGGAGAGGGCACCGGCATCTGGATTGCCATGATGTTCACCCGCATCATCACCCGAGTGTCGGTGCTGTTTGCCCGACCAGTGATGTACAACTACTGCACCAGTCGGGCTGGTGACCCCCACTTCAACGAAAAGCGGGTTGAGTGCATCGAGTGGGTGGGCACCTCCCGCTCACCCCGCGCACCCTACAGCCCCGTTAACCAACCCAATCAACCATCCCAGGCTGTGCTGATGCCACGGGGTCGGACCATACGCAATCACACCATGATCGGAGATGATGAGCTTTGACCAAGCAACAAGTGCTGGGAAGCTGGCACAAGCTAAGCACTGAGGTTGGGGTCATGGTGCTCAAATCACGCTGGTCCACCCGTCTGTTGATGTTCGGTATCATCATGGCGGCAATCATGCTCATGAACGCGGATCCGGCTCAGGCATCAATTGATTCCAAGGATGGCACCTCAAGCGGCAACACATGTACCTCTCCGTACGGTTCTTTTCAAGAGTACATTAACTGCGGGGTACCCTATGACAGATTGAGCGAACTGGTGCCGTTCATCAGATGGTTTGGTCTGGCCCCAGTTCCGGTTCCAGCAATTAGTGCTGCAGCGATTGTTGGCATTCCTGGCGTTGTTGCAACTTCGCTCTCATACTTCATATTTGCAGTAAGCGGCTTCCTAATCATGTTGGTCGGACTGTTGGTCATCACCATGGCTGGCATGCCAATTATGGAAAACCTCATCCACATTGTTGATAAGCTGACCTACAAAACAATCTACGGATTCTTCGGAATGTCAGACACCGGCGGAGTGCTTCCAATGCTGGGCTGGGTGCTCATATTTTTGATTGTATCCGCCGCCATAGTCTTGCTTTACAGAAGAGCTGCCAGAATAGACACAAGGGCCATCGTCACCAGCCTACTTGTGTTGGTGTTCTTGGGCACGATGGGTGTGCAGTCTGCAAAGAATCACTCATCAGATAGCCAAGTCGGCACAAGAAACGTGGACCAAAATACGCCAATCGACAGCCTCAGTTCATGGACCCCATTCTCCCTGGGTTGGAATGTTGCTGCGGTTCGAAAGGCTTCATTCGTTGCGGTTGGCGCAATAAGTAGCATGACTGGTTCAGTTGGTGAAGCTTTGGCTAGCAACACTCTTGCCCCAGATGAAACAATATCTGCATCCTCTGGCGATTGCGGCATATACACCAAAACAATGATGGACATATATGAAGAGCAGGTGTCTGGTGGAACCTGGTCTACCAAGGCTTCAATTGTTAAGCAGTACCAAACAATGGCCGAAGTGACCTATTTCACTCCGCTCTCCGTTGCAATTGCAGGAACTGGGCCAGAGAGGGGTTCGTCCTGGTGCAGACAGCTGGAGCTGGGCAACCGAAGCCCCGGCATAGAGCAGGCTTACATTGCATTCAAGGGTGGAATGTACGATGATCAGGTCACAACGATCATGGCTGCAGATTCCGTTCCGGTTGATACGGACGGCGATGTGTCAACATGGGGCCCTTCAACCGCATCCCGATTCTTTGGGCCAAAAATTCCTTCTGGAATCGGAACCGCGGCATATAAGTTTTATTTTGCAGCGTGCGATTCTGAAGGAAAACTCCACGATGGATGGAACAATGTTACTAGGGCCAACGGAGATAAGTGGGAAGAAGATAAGAAGACGCTAACCAACGGATCTTGTGGTCTGTTGGGCTTCACGCCAATTGAAATCCCCACCGACATAGTAAAGGTTACCGAAAAACAAGTAAACCAATTTGGCTACGGGTACGCGGACAAAAACTTGCTTGAGCAAGGTGTTGATTTTGTTGCTGGTGGTCTGGTGGGCTACAACAGCGACATGCTGAAGTTCTTCCTCATTGCTCCCGGACCCGGAGAGTTCTATCAGCAGACGATGGGATTCACCGTTGGAGAGTCCATTGTCTTTGCCATCATAGCTTTGATTTCCTCCATTTTCCTGGTAAGGTACATCGGGCCTATGGCTTTCGGAGCTGGAATAGTTCAGATAATTGGGTTCCTGGTTCTAGCATTCCTTCCACTGTTGCTCATTATGGCGGCGATTCCGCTCAAGGCGACCAAAAAGTTTGCACTGGTGGGTGTCCAAACCTTTGTGGCGTCAACCATGGTGTCAGCGATCATCGCCGGAGCTTTCGGAGTGACTTTTGCTGTTCACAGCGCCCTTGCTGTGGCATTTTCTTCCACAGTGTTTGGAACCCTACCTGTCATTAGAGCCATACTAGCAGCGGTTGCGGCCGTCTTGGCGTTCAAGGCCATGAATGTCATCATCAAGGCACTCACAAAGTTGGACATGACCAACTGGAAAGATGGCATCAAAATTGGCATGGCCGGTGGCGCTCCAGTTCTCAGCAGCCTGGGAATGGATACGTCGGGCATGGATCCCACCAAGCGTGAGTTCTGGATGCGCAAGAAGAAGGATGACGACACCGATCCAACTGTAGATACGGACAAGAACAAGCCAATCAAGCCCGGATCGGGAGACGGCCACTTGGTGTCCGGTGACAACAAGAAGACCAAGACTGGGCAATTGGCGAACGGAGCACGCGCAGCTGGGAATCTGGCTGGTCACATTCCCCATCCATACGCTCAAGCAGCAAGCCTGGGGCTGGGTGCGGGTGCAGAAGCCATTGACAAGTTTGACAAGAAGAAGAACGAAATCAAGGACAATGCCAAGGCGCTGTTCGGCATTGGTGGCAGCCAGGGGCAAAACGTACTGGCTGATGGCATCACCGGAGCTGGTTCCGACCTGGTTAATGGAATTGTTCCGGGAAAGCCAACTGAAGCCCAGGTAGCTGAGCGCGTTCCCAACCCAGGAAATGCTGATGTTGAACCCCAATCAGTACCCGGTGGATCCTCTGTTGCCGTTGGGCCAGATGCAGCCCAGGTGCAGGAGCAGGGCCAGCACCTTGCCAGCACCCAGCCCTCAATCTCTGGCAACGAGATGGAGCGGGCAGCTCTGGTGCACAACCACATGCCAGCTGGAGCGCCAGCCACAGTTGCCTACCAGCAGCAACAGCCTCAGCAGCAGATGCTTGTGCAGCCCCAAGGTCAGCAATACCGGCCTGACATGGGCGGGGCGGCTGCCGTGTACAACGAGGGCCTCATTCTACACCAGCGTGAACAGGAAATCCGCGCAACGCGTGAGGCAGTAAACGTGGCGCAATCCGAGGAGGCCATGCGAGTAGCCATGCGGGTGGTAAATCAGCCGCCCCGCCCAATGTAAGCGGGCTGAATTCGGGTTCTGAGTGCTAGACTTGAACTAGATAAATCAGTCACCAGTCAGAAGGTAATCCTTGTCAGAGAACGTGCGCATTCAGAGGACCCAGAGCCTCTACAACAAGTATCGCCCTCGGCGGTTTGATCAGCTCGTCGGTCAGCAGGTTGCTGCCCAGGCTTTGCGGAAATCCATCAGCAGTGGCAAGGGTTTTGCCCACGCCCATCTGATGTGTGGCCCCAGAGGCTGCGGTAAGACCTCTGCTGCCCGCATTGTTGCCGCAGCACTGAACTGCCCATTCCAAACGGACGGCGAACCCTGTGGTCAATGTGAACTGTGCCAATCCATTCTGACGGGAACCCTCCCCGGCTCGGTGCACGAGATGAATTCCGCTGACAACCGCGGCATCAATGAGATGCGGGAGCTGCTGTCCAACATCACTCTGGCCCCCCAGACTGATTTCAAGGTGTATATTCTGGACGAGGTCCACATGCTCACCAACGAGGCCAGCTCTCTGTTGTTGAAGTACCTGGAAGAGCCGCCCCTGGACAACATCGTGTTCATCCTGGCGACCACCGACCCGGAGAAGGTTCTGCCAACCATTCTCAGCCGAGTGGTCAGGCATGATTTCCAGCTCATCTCCAAGGAGGAGCTGACCCAGCTAGTCACGAATGTCGCCACCAATGAGGACATTCAGATCAGCGACAGCCAACTGGGGCTGGTGGTCTCCAACGGCCGCGGTTCGGCACGTGACACCCTTTCCCAGCTGCAAGAAGTATACATGGGCAAGGAGCTCAGCGATGACTCCCGAGCTGGCGATCTGATCAGCACCGTCATTCGCGGAGTGGCTGACCGCAATCTCGGAGACCTGCTGGTTGCAATCGCCCAGGCCCATAAGGGCCAGTACCTCAATGCACGCCTGGTGGCGGAGGAGACGCTGCAGTTCTTCCGCGATGTTTTGCTGTACCAGAGCAACCCAGATTTGGTCTCGGTGCCGGATGACCTGGAAGAGCCGCTCCGCTATTGCGCATCATCACTGGCCGACCACACCATCATTGCTCACATGGAGACGGTATCAACATGCTTGGCCACCATGCGCACATCCGGCTCGGGTCGAGTGGCGCTGGAGGGCTGTCTGGCCCGCCTGGTAGTTGATCCAGCTGGCGATCAGTACTCGGGTCTGATCAAAATGATCCGCACCCTGGATCACAAGGTGACTCTGCTTGGTATGCGTTCTTCCGGTGGCGAAGAGTCAGAAGCTGAGGGTGATATTTGGAAACAGCTCAAGGACGAAACCCCCGGCGATTGGCCCGGTGAGTCAACTGGTGGTCCGATTACCGCCCGAAGGAGTGCGCGGCGCCGCGCAACCAAAGTCGTGGAAGAGTCAGCTCGGAGCAGTGAAGAAGCCGCCGCTTCCGATGAGGAAGAGCAATCAGTTGCGGTAACCAAAACCAGGCGCCGCAAGAGTCGCCCAGAGGAGCCGAAACAACCGTCGGAATCCCAACCCGCAGAAGCCGAAGAGGAATCCCCCAAGAAGCGGCGGAAGGCCAAGGCTCAGGCTGAAGACGAACCGGAAGAGACACCCAAGCCCAAGAGGGAAAAGAAGGGCAAGGAGAAGGACAAGCCCAAGAAGAAGGGCAAAAAAGGTCCAAAGGACAAGCCTTCCGAATCATCATCTGAGTCGGAGGAAGACACTCCCATGTCAGAAGCGGATATTATGGAGAAGAGCAAGCTCTACGAGGATGCCCTGGATTCGGTGTCTGGCCGCAACAAGTCCATCCTCATGGAGGGTGATTGGAAGTTCTCTGACGGGCACTTCGTGATCACCACCTCCACCCGCATCAATCCCCTGTCCCAGGACAAGATCAAGGCAGTGCTGGGAGACAGCACCCAGTTCCACGTAATCGAGGAGTGAAATAAATGAGTGACTACCAGGGTAGGGTGGGCGCACCCATCGTTATGCATCCATTCAGATTCATGACATCCGCAGAGCGGATTACCGTGGAAAACCTGATCATGGATGAGAGCGGACTGCGCCGCAACCAGATTGCGGTGAACCCCTGGGGCTTCCCATTCATTCCGTTGCCCTATCCACGTTCTGGATTTGAGGGTCGGGCGCGCATGGCCCCCAACAACGTGAACACCAAATGGTTGGGCCACCCCATCTACTGGATTGACCCCAAGCTGACCCGCTATGATCCGGGCGTGGAACCGGAACACATGTGGTCCATGCGCATGTTCTACCTGATCCAGAGCATGGGTATGTGGAGTATTGCCAACGGCATTCCAGCTTGGGTGGATCAAACAGCACCGCTGAAATTTGATGACATTGACGTGCAGAACTACCACCAGGTGGCTTCGCCCCACTGCGCATTTGATGATGTCAAGATCCTCTCTGAAGAGGACATGAACACCACTGTTGAGGAGTACGTCAAAGCCTACGCTGATGCGGCAGGCAAGTGCGCAGAGGCCCTGGTGGCGGAGAATGATCAGGTCATCACCAAGCAGACCAACGCCTACAATATGGCTAGGGAAATCGTCGGCGTGCATCTGGAGGCCGGTAAGATCAGCAACTTCAACCCCGACAGCCCAGAGGCTCTGTGGACGGTCAATATCAAGCCCAACTTTGACAACCTGATCCAAGCATACGAGGGCCGGGTGGGTGACAACGTAATGTCCGCCAAGCTGTCGGATTTGATCCCCTACATCACCACCTACTTCAACTACGCAGAGGATGTGATCAAGAGCATGAATGTGATTTCATCTGTTTTAACCATTCCGGTGCTCAAGAAGATCAACCCGGACCCGGATTCGTTCAGCTTCCTGGCTTCCTACATGGGTGTGGCGTTGGACATGGTCAACGAGCGGAATGAGAACTACAGCTTCAAGAGCCGTGCCATGGATACCACTTCCCGCAACATTCACAGGGATGCGATGGGTCAAGTCATCGCAGATGTGTGGGAGGAGTACAAGAAGGCTTGGCGGCGAGTTGTCATGGCAATGACCAACTTTGAGCGTATCCAAGAGGGGCAGGATCCCTTCACCTCATTCTCCGCCATCGAAGTGTACTACAGCACGGAGAACCGAGAAACCCGCACATCTGACAGCGACTTGGCCCGGAGCGTGGACTCCATGGTCGAAGGGCTGTAACCAACCAAAGAGGGCAAGCCATGGAAATCTTTGCAATCATCATTTTATCCATCGGCCTGCTGTCGGTGTTGACCTACACACTGGCTCTGCCTGCGCGCCACATCATGCGCAACATCAGGGGTCGATCCATCGGTGAGCTGGAATGGTACCAAATCAAGCCAGAGTCGCTCATCTCTGGCCGTGCTCGCAGCACCCCCGGTGAGCAAACCACTGCGGTCAATCGCTTCATGAATGGCTTGCAGGGTCGCTCATGGGAATTCCTCACCAGGGGCGTTGCATCGGTGGTGTGGAAGATTGATGATGATGATTTGGTGCGCCTGTACATCGGCATCGACCGGATTCACCACGATTCCATGCAAGGTGGCCTGCACTCCCTGGCAAAGGGAATGAACTGCCGCGCAGAGCGGTGCTCCATTCCGGACATTCCGGTTCGCAACCCATCATTTGCTTTCCGAGAAGTTGGCACGCCAGCTCGGGTCACCATGGAGCCGGAATCCCTGGGCAATGTGGCCAGGGAGCTGTCCACCTTGGGAATCCGCGGTGCAGTCATCTTCACCTTGGAGGACATGAGCCCCTCCGAATCATCACGAACCGAGCGATTCCTCGCATCCAGCGGAGTGGTCAGCGACTCCGGCTTCAGCCACTCGGGCGCGCAGAGCAACGTCATGGGTGCGTCAGCAATTCGAGCATCCATTGCAGCCACCTCTACCAACGGTGACTACAAGAGCAGCGAATCCCTCCTCAAGCAGGCTTACGGCTCCATCGGCACGGCAGCCACCAAGGCCAACTACCAATCCCCCTACACCACCTACGCCCTCTACGGAGGATTCCACACTGGGGCCTACACGTTGATCGTGGTTGGCTTGATCGCACTGGGTTTGCCCCTGTTCATCGGCATTCCCTTTGCGGTGGTTGGGTTGCTCTCATTTGCCGGCACCGTATCGGGCATCCCAATTTTTGGCAAGAAGTGGGTGGAGGATCGGTTGGCAAAGGGTGAAGTTGTCATACCACCCTACCGCCGAATCAACTACAGGTCACTGCACAATGGCCTGACAACAATGGCGGGATTCAAGAAGTACCGCGCCCCTTCCCGCAGCCAGGTCATCCCACTGTACGCCGCACCCATGGCCCAGATTCTCTCCTTCCCGGATGGCGACGCAACGTTGAACATCGCAGCTGAAGTGGTGCCCCAGATAGGCGTGCCCGCAAACATGGACTTGGCTGGTCGCAGGGATTACATGTTTGCGGGAATCACGGGTCTGGGCCAACCCATGGGAGTGCTGTACAGCGACATTGAACATTGCATCTACTTTGCTGGTGCGCCCAACTCAGGCAAGACCAACCTCCTGGAAATGCTGTACGGCCAGATGGCTCGCCTCACCCCAGAGCAGTGCGGATTGCAGATCACCCCCATCTGGATCGAGACCAAGGGGTCTGGCTCCTATGACACCTACAAGGCCGCATCGGTGAATCCCCGCACCATATTCATTGACGCCCACAACCCTAACTCCAACTACCGCCTGGCGCTGGAGGGTCGTCGCCTCTCAGAGGGTGCTTCGGTGCAAGAGGTGTTGGCCAACGTCAGATCCCTGGTTGACGGCTTTCAGTTTGCCTATGGCCAGGCCATTGCCGACTCGTCACGAGAGGCACTGGATTACAGCATTCGCATTGCCATGCTCCTCACTGCCGACGAAATCCAATCCCTAGACATTGCATCAGAGGTGAACGCGGACAAGCCCAACGTCATTCGGCTGGCATCCCTGGTGTTGGCGGAAAACGGCTTCTACAACGTAGGTCCCCAGTTGCTGGCCATGCGGGAGGAGATGGAAACCCGCAAGATCAAGAAGCCATTGGATGAGCGGGAACAATATCTCAGCCAAGCCATTGGCATCCTCAGCGTGTACTTTGACCCCAAGAAGGACACCACCGCCAAGTCAGCTCCCCCAGCCAACAAGTTGTCGGCGCTGGGCAACTTGGAGACCCTCTGGACCCCGGATCATCGAGTGGATGTGCAGGTGAGCCAACTACCCGGCCACTTCGCCCCCATCATTCTCAACATGGGTCCCTACATCATTGGCCACCACCAGGACGGGGAGCCCGCCTACAGCTCCACTAGCAAGAAGGATGCTCGAATGGCACTCCTGGCTTTCAACCACATGTTGTGGAAATTTGAGCAGGCTTTCTGCTCCGGTTGGCAGGAGCAGGGCAAGCGGGTAGTTCTGTTCTCTGATGAGATGAAAGACATCGCCGTGGATAGCGAAGACCCCGGTGCAGACAACGTGGTGGAATCCATAGCCAAGGAGGGTCGATCACGAGGCAAGTCCATTTGGTGCGGCTCGCAGATGCCCCACCAGGTTCCCGAATCAGTGCGCCACGAACTGTTCGCCTTCGGCACCAAGGGCTGGTTCCGCCTCCCCAATAAGGATTCTGCCGCAATGGTTGTCAAACAGATGCCGCGGGACACCTACTTCGTGGAGGAGAACATCCAGAAGCTGCCAGTTGGCCTCATGGTTGTGGGAGAGTGGAGACTGGGGGCAAACTTCGCATCTCCGTTCACCATGATCGTGCCACTCTCATCAACCTGGCTGCGCTACCTGGATCACTTCGGTCAGGATGTGGACACAGCTTTCCGCGCATACGCAGAGCACGAACTGCCCCAGGTCAAGCACAACATGTCCATCTCCATGAGCATGTAGGCGATAAGCTGATCAGTAGACGCTAGACCACCAGGAACAGGAACATGCCGCAGACCATCAAGATGGCGGGGGAATCCCGATCACCATCGCTGAAGTGGTGGGACAGAATTGATCCCCTCACCGAGATTCTGTGGAAGGACACCGTGCGATCCAGCTGGGAGAGCATATCGGTGGTTAGGCATTCATTGGAGATGCATCCGGATGGTTCGCTGCGCCAGGTGAGTGAGAACACCTATTCGCCCATATCCGTGAGCCAGTACGAGCTGTACAACATGCGGGCCATCAGGGTGGTGGCCATGCTGCACGAGTACCAGCAGCTGACCACCATGCAATTGGCGACCCTGCTGGGCGAATCCCGCCAAGCGGTGTGGCAATCCCTATCGGCGTTGTATGACGCCGGCATTCTCATGAGACTCATACCCAAGTGGTGGCGGGATGACATGACCCCGGAGGATTCGGGCTCCGGCTCCGTGTGGCGATTGCATCGCCGCTCCTGGAAGATGAAGCACTGGCTCAACGGTCTGGATGGCCAGGAGTACGGACTGGTCACCAATGGCACTGACATACTCACCCACAGCGTGGGGGAAGTTACCCCAACAGCATTGCGCCACAACCTGATGTCAGCAGAAATCATGATCAGAGCGATGGAAGCGGTTCCCGGCGTGATCGGAGCCTGGGGGGAATCCCACCTCCAAGCAGACAATCTGATGCCCCACTTCCAGCACACCAGAGATGAGGTGCGCAAGAACGTGGGTGACGGAGCGATCATCACCGGCTCGGGGCGGATCATCGTCATTGAGACCTCCGGCTCTGGCATGCAGAAGTCTGGCATGACCAACGCCAACAAGATCGTGGAGAAGGCCGCAGCTTGGACTGGCATATGCGGCAAGAGTGATCTGGACATATGCGTGGTGTTTGTGGAAGCCTCAGTTGACCCCCAGCTGGAAGCCTTCATGCAGAACGTCAAGTACGGCGTGGAGGAGGTGTCCCGCCGATTTGTTTCCAACAAGGCCTACCGGGATGAGGGTATGTCCCGGGTATTTGCCGTGGATGGGCGCAGCTGGTTCCCCATTGCTCGCGGCGTGTCAAGCGACTTCACCTCCATGAACGTGCGCGATGCCCGCACCGGCAAGTTCGTGTCTCTGGTCCGACCCCAAGATTTGAACCCCGATCCAACCAACGACGGAGTGGTCAACACTCTGGCTTCACTGCACACGCCCTGGTGGGTGCACAACAAACTGGAAGATATCAATGAATAATGTCGTAGCCCTGCCCCTGCCCAACGTCGCGCCCATCGAGGAGATGAGCAGGGATGCATCCCAGGAGCTGCATTCCGGGATCACCCTGATCGCCAAACAGTCCCACTTGTCAGAGAGTGCGATCTACGAGGTGCTGGGCCACTCCACGGAGCTGCTGGTGGACATGATGATTCGGGAAGCCGTGGAACTAGCCCCCAAGGGAATGAGTATTTTGGACATCATGGAGGGGTGTGGGGCCAAAATCAAAGCTGAGCTATCCAGCTCAGCGACCCGCAACTAGCTCTCAGCGCTCATCAGCGCGTTTCTGAAGCTATTTGAGCTTAAATCTAGTAGAGCGATAGCTGAAAGTTGAAAAGGTCGCTCAGATCGCATTTTTTGAAGCCCTCCAATTGCTTATTGGTGGAGATAGACTAGTCCTAGCGCGACGGTCATTTCCGCGCATTAGTCATTACAAGAAAGCAAGCACACAACATGAGGATTGTAACTTCAGCAGATCACCACGTGGATTCCACCATGGTGGGGTCCTGGAATGCCCAAGCCGGAGTGCACAGCAATTGGATCGAGTCCTTTGCTCGGGTTCAGGATCTGGTAGATCTGTGCAACCAGCGCAAAGCTGATCTGCTGGTGGTTGCTGGCGACTCGTTCCACACCGGGCGACCCTCAGCCGAGGCGGTGCATCGCTACATCAACATTCTGTCTGGCCTGCGCAAACAGTGCAAGGTCATGTTCACGGACGGCAACCACGACCAGACTGGGGTGATCGGCAATCATCGCACCCCTCTGGGAGCCTACTTGGCTGATCAATCGTTCACGCTCCGCACCATGTCCAACACCGAGGTCATCGAGCACGATGGAGTGTCCATCGCTGCCATCCCCTGGCACCGGGTAGCGGGGCAGAACTCACTGGAGAGCACTGCGTCGGCGCTGAGTGATGACGTGAAGCGCATGTCGGACATCATCGCCCACACCGGCGGTCCCTCATTTCTCTTCGGCCACTTCACTGTGGACGAGGTATCCTTTGGCTCAGAGGCCCGCTCATCTGAGCTGCTCATGAGCACCAGCGCCCTGGAAGCAACCCTGTCTGTCAGCGAGCTGGAGAATGGCCCCTGGTCATTCTGGCGGGCTGGACACATTCACCGCCACATGGCGCTGGGTGACAAGGGCGGTTACACCGGCTCCACCTACAAGGTATCCTTTGCGGAGCAGGACGAGAGCAAGGGCGCCGAGGTCATCGAACTCAATGATGATGGCACTTACAGCCACGAATTTGTGGCTTTCGAGGTTCGGGAGCTGAGCAGCATCACGCTCCTGGAAGGTGCCAGCCTCTTGCCGTCGGTGGCCAACAAGCAGAAGAGCATGGACATCCTCCGATTGATGCTCCCCGCTGAACAGGAACTGGATGCCAAATCGGAGCGCCTGGTCAAGGACATGCTCAGGCGCGGCGTGGAGGTGCAGATTCGCCACCTTCCAAAGGAGCGCAAGCAAATCCGCAACGTTCAGGTGAGCATCGAGACTGACCCCAAGTCGGCCATGCGCATCTACGCTGATGCCAATATTCCGGACGTGGACCGCCGCAAGAAGTCGGTGAGCATGTTCGATGAGCTGATGAACAACATCTGATCACCCATTCACTGAAAGTAGGAGAGCCTCCAGTGTCACCCAATCTCATGGTGTTCGGCATCATCAGCAATCGCAAGGACGACAACATCGTCGGCGAAGTGATGGATGCCTTAGACGAGTACCTCGAGGACCAGTGGGATGTGGTGGCCTGGAGCCGCCGATCGGGAACCCGATTCCTGGTGCGGGCCAACGTTGAAGCCAGGGGTATGATTCTGGACCCCCTCCTGAAAGCCCGCATCACCCCAGTGCCGGACCTGTTGGAGGAGATTGGTGAGCCCCGAGCCAAGTGGTTGACGCCCAGCAAGGTCAAGGTGGGTACCCCAGCAGAAATGGCTGAGCGAACCGTGTACAAGTGGCTGGATGCCATGTGGCCTTCCAATCCCGCACCTGTAGGCAGCCCGCCAACGAGCAGCGAAGAGCAAACTCAAAGCAAGGTGGATACGACACCTGCGCCCACATTGCAGCAACAGCCCGCTAAAACCCAGGCGGAGCTTGATGTGCTGGCGGCGTTTGGCCTCACCGGCAACGAGGTGGATCGGGACGGCAACCCCATTAACATGTTCGTGATGGGAACAACACTCTAGGGCGTCTGCTCCGAATTCAGCGTCCTGGCCATGTTCACCCGAAATGCGGGGTGGGCTATGGCGCTCTTGAGGAACTTGATGCGTCGGGTGGTCTTGGCCGCGCCCCATCCTCGATGGATGGCCATTTCGTCCCGATCCCTGATATACATGCGATCCAGTCCAAACATGAGGATCATGTCATCCACAACCTCTTCGCCAAACACCGATTGCAGTGCCCGCCGAATGGCTGCTTCCTGCTGAATGTACTCACTGGGCATGGCCTCCATGCGGGGAGCCAGGCCCTCCACCTCCGGGGCGTTCTCGTCATCAATCTCCGTGAATGATGCTTGGCTGGGTGCACCGGCAACGTAGTCGTAGTTAATACCCGATGCGTCTTCGACCTGTTCAATGGATGGTTCGTAACCCAGCTTGTCCTTGAGTTCGGCTTTGAACTTGCCCCACTCATAGGAGGTGATAATCACATCCACGTTAACGGTGAGCGCCACAGACATCTTGGCCAGGTGTCTGCCCATGGCCTTGCTGATTGCCTGACCAGCGTATGAAGCAAACCTCTTGCCTGGTCGGGAGCCATTGCCCCGACAGTTGAAAGTGGCTGAGCGAAGCATGGCCTCAACAACCCCGACATTGACCAGATCATCAAAGGTGACCCTAGGAGAATAGGATTTGGCCAACATGGAGGAGGCGTAGGAGCGGATTGCCGGCAGATAGGCTTCCACAAGCTTGGAGGCCGCGCCTATGCCACGCTGGATTATGGCATCCTGCTCAGCGGTGGGCTGTTGCCCCTCCTCCAATTGTTGCTGGACCCCGTACTTTTCCACAATGAGGTCAGATAGGGCCAACTCCTCTTCATAAGTCAGCATTTTACGCCTTCGGGTTGAAATCTGTCGATAGAATTAGTCTATCCGACTTACAGTAAAGACAGCGCAGAAAGACAACATCTATGAGCGTTTCAGGCCGCAAAGGGCTGGTGGGTGAGAACGGAGTCACCAACTACCTCAACAGCTGGTTTCCCCTACACGAGCAGGGTATCGGGGCCAAGAGAATCCGCTCCAAAGGTGTCAAGGACATCGGCGATGTGGATGGCGTGCCCTACACCTGCATCGAGGTAAAGAACCATTCCAACCCTCCCGTTTCCCAGCTCCTGGATAACGCCGAGTGGAAAGCAAACAATTCGGGTCGCCCTGTCTGGTTCCTTGTGTATAAGCGCGATGGCTATGGGGAGGCCCGAGCATCTCGCTGGCACACCATGATCACCGCAGCTGGTTTCCTCTCAGGAATGCAACCCACCACGGATGGCCAACCGTCATTCACTGTGGACCAGATTGAAGAGCTGTGCGATCAGCACAGTGACATTTTGGCGGAAATCGGGGCGGCATTTCCCGGCATGGTGGAGCCGGACCACAAGTGGCGCCTGCGCATTATGTTCCGGCCACACATCCAATCCGTGCAGTCCCAGCGGGACATGGACATGGAGCAATATATCTACGACCTCCATGGGCGGGAAGAGCTGTTTACGGAAGATGTCAGGGAGCTGCCGGTAATCATCACTCCTCGAATGGGCGTGGATCGGAAAAATCCCGGGCAGTGGTACTGCTACACCAACTTGCACTTCATGGCCCGCATGTTGGAAACCATGGGCCTCATCCCCCAGGACTTGAGCGAATACGAAGAACAGGAAGCAACACAATGAATCACCAACCCAACCCAAGCTTCACCCTTGGAGCCACGCATCAAGCGGCCGAGTCATCTGCGCCGACGCCGGACATTGATCCGGACCTCTCAACACTGATGGAGCAGAAAGAGGTCGAGGAAGTTCGGGAGCCGCAGGAGGAGGTCGAGGACTTCTCCGGCAACTACAGCTCAGCGGGTGAGTTTTCCCGAGCAGACATCGTTGCGGCGTTGGAATTCACCCAAAACTGGGCGGTGGCTCCCGCCAAGTTCCGTGAGCAGTTCACCGAAATGACCGGCGCCTACCACGACAACCAGGCTGACCTGTTGTTCGCCCTGTACCCATCAAGTGGTCGGATGGAGAACATCGAATTCATCCGAGACACTGCAGTGACCATGTCTTCCCCCATGCCACCTCGGGAGAGCATGCGTTGGGGAATGACCTTCTCCTCCATCATCAGTGACATGGACCCGGAGCGTATCCGCTCAATCACCAAGATGCTGAACACCCTGACTCCGGATGATTTCGATGAGATTCGCTACCGCCGCAACATGAGCAACGCCATTGTGGCGGAGTTGGTTTTGGACGCCATCAGCTCCATTGATGAGGATGCCAACAAGTTCCTGGACTGGGCGGTGGGCATCATGCAGATCTGGCCAGGACGAGTGCAGTAAGGAGCGCCCACACCATGCCAAAACTTCTGTTCTGGGAGTGGACCTGGAGAACCATTCTCCGCGTAGCCACCTTCTCCTTCGCGGTGGGCATGGTGTGGGCAGCTCTGTCCATCCCCGGCTTCGGCATCACCTATGACATCTCTTCGCCCCGATTCATTCTGGCCTTTCTCATGGACACGGTGTTCATCTATCTGGTGACCTTTATGTGCTTCATGATCGGCCTGGCAATGCAGACCTGGGGCGAGGTGTTCTACATGGTCAAACTGGGACGCAAGGAAGCCACCACCGGGTTCTACTGGGCCATGTTCCTCAACCTGCTAGTCAATTTGCTGGCGGTTAAAATCATTCCGCAAGACACCCCTTCGGTTACCGTTGGATCGGTGCTGTTCACCTCCATTGTCACCGCATTCATTGCCCAACAGACGGCCTATTCGGTGTACTACCGCTACGGAGTGCTTGACCGCACCGATCGGCGGGAATACATTGATCAAATCACTTACACCAATCGCTGGAAGAAACTCCTCCGACTCGTCTTCCCCCTACCCAAGCGCGGCGTCCTGTTCGGTTCCATGTTCACTGCCCCACTGCTCCTGTTGATGGCTGTTTGGTTGAGCGGGTTGGTTGCTCAAGCAACAATATCCACAATGATGGGCTTGGCTCTGTCCATGGCTCTGGGTTTGCTGTACGGATTGTTTGGGTTGCTCATTCGATTCTTTGATGCTGTGCGTCCAGGGGAAAAGCGGGAGTCACTCTACCCCTACTTTGAGACCATTCGCTGAGCATTTCTCAAATCGTTATAGTTCAAAACTATACATTTTTACCCAACTGAGATAGTATCTTATTAGACGCGCAAAAGCGTGAAGTAAGTAATGCTAGTTTCATACCAAGCAGGTTTTCGCGGACCTCTTGGAATTACAGTTGGAGACACAGTATGCGGCACGAAATCCAGTTTGAGCTCAACCTCGTAGGCACCCCGATTGTGCCCGATGATTTGCAGAAGGTCTATGACGACCATTCACTGATCAGAGAGGGAGCTTCAAGGGCATCCACGGATTCCCAGAAGCGAATCATCGAGCGGGAAGCCCGAGCAGCCTACCTGCTGTGGAAAGCAAACGGATTCAGGCCGGTCAAGATTACCCAGCGCGATCACGACGAACTGGGCCAATCCCAATTCTGCACTCCCGAAAACAACGACATGTTCACTATGACCTACCCCGACGCAGAGCCGGATTGCGACATTGATTGCATCAGCGACGTCACCGGAGAGTCCATCTGCGATCACAAGCAGTACGAGCACGGTGAGAAGGACATGGAATACCTCTTTGACGAGGCCATGTACACCATGAACACAGCCCAGGCCCAGAAGTGGTGCGATGATTGCCCACTCCGACAGCTTTGCTTGGCCAGCTCCATCACCCTGGATGTGACCACGCGCAGCGGGAACATAAGCACGGACAAGAACGGTCGCATCTATATCAACGAGCGGGATATGGAAGAGATTGGCGTGTACGGCGGTTACGGTTCCAGGGGCAGAGACATGATTCGCAAGCGCATGCTGGAAATACTCAAGGAAGAGTACGGCACCATTCCAGAAGAGTACCGCCCATACTACGACAGCGAAGGCGGATTCTGGGGCTATGATCGGGATGAATTCGGATTGAAGCTGGCAGCCCCAAAAGCCCTGGGTCAACAGGGCCGCGTCAACGAGGTCGCTGAGCGGAGAGAAGCTGTTGCCTGATTTGCCACCCATGGACGCTGAGCAGCTCTCAGCATTCACGGGAATTAACCAGAGCCACATTCAACAGTTTTTGGATGGCACCCTGTCTCCCGACACCCACCACCTGATCCGTCTGCAGCGATCTGGCGACCAGCGGGATTTCAACAGTCACTCGCCAGTTGTTCCCGATGCCGATGACATGCTGTTCAGCCCCAAAGGCAAGTGCCCAGATGGCATGCAGATCATGCAGTGCCAGGCGGCAGAGTTGCTCAACGGTGACGCCATTCCATTTGTTCCCCAGACCTACGGAACCCTGTCCCGCAGTGGACAGCACTGGCTGGTTGTTCACGCAATTGAACTCCGGGAAGACGGAGCTGTTGTTCACGTTGATCTTGGGGGTGGTGTCTGGGTTGATTTGCCCCAGGAGGCAGTGGCGCGGATTGCCCGCCAAATTCCTACATCTTGAGCTAGACTTGATCTAGTCTTTCACTAACAGCATTCATTAGTCATTTAGGTAGCAACATGCTTGATCAAGAGTCACCAGAAGCGCCTCCCGCTTCATTGCCCCAAGCAAAGGGCACCCCGGGCCGCAATCTTCCCCATCCCCAGCAGCTCATGGAGGATGTTCTGTCCCACCGCGGATGGGACATTCGAGAGGGTCAGAAGCAGATGGTTGAGGCCACCGCTCGGGGCATCAAGTCGGACAATGGCCTGACCGGTGTGTCGGTCAACGCCCCCGTTGGAACTGGCAAGACGCTGGGCTACTTGCTGGGCAGCCTACCCTCCAACAGGCGAGTTCTGGTGTGCACGTCAACCAAGGCTCTGCAGGATCAGATTGCCAACGAAGAGCTGCCCACGCTCCGAGGCGACCTCAAGGAGCTGTATGACTTTGATCTGAAGTTTGCGGTCCTCAAGGGCAAGAGCAACTACATCTGCCTGAGTAAAGCCGAGGATTTCATCGGAGGCAAGCGCGGCGAGGATGACGACCCCCTGTTCGAGGAGATCGCCAAATCCCTGGAGCCGGAGTACCGACCCATCATCGAGGACATGATCCGCCGCACCAAAGAGGCGATGGAAGAGCAAGACGTGTCCAAGCTGGACGTGGGAGATTTGCTGGGCCAGGTGCCCCACGATGTGCGCAGCAGCATCTCATCATCTTCCGGCTGTGGATTCTGCCGCACTCGCTGGTGGTACGAGCCAGAAGATGACGGCAGCGATGAGTATGCATTCTCCGCCGGCATTGATGGTCGAGCACCCATCCCCATCGAGCAGGTTATTCTGGAGTCCAAATGCGCCTTCCGTACTGCATATGCCCTATGCATGCAGGCAGACGTGGTGGTGATCAACACTTCACTGCTGGCAGCAGAGATGATGAAGAGCCGCAACGTATGGGGGCTGGTTCCCCAGCTCATTCCCGGCGCTGGCGTAATAGTGGTTGACGAGGCCCACCACCTCACCTCCATCCTGACCGGTGCCATGTCCAATCAGCTTGTATTCCGGGATTTCCATCAGGAGTCAGACAGCTTGATCAAGAAGCTGGTCCGCAAGATGCCTTCGTGGAGCGATGATTTGGAGCAGATCAAGGACATCGTCAAGACCTCCGAGAATGAGTTCTACGTGATGTCCGACCTGGACAACCGTGACGCCAAACGCGAAGCCATGGTCAAATCCCTGAGCAAAGCCACCGCCCAGATTATCCAGATCGTTGAGAGCCTTCCCATGAGCAAGGTCAACCCCGATGACATAAAGGTGGTCAACAAGAACGTGGGCAATCTGCGCACCTCTCTGCTGGACCCCATGTTCCTGGCCCTGGGCCAGATGACCGAAAAGGTCACCTACAACGACAAGGACGGGAACGAGGTCTCAGACTACGTGTACAAGGTGACCTTCGACAGCAACTCCTGGAATGAGCACGAAGAGCGCACCCCGGACAACCACTTTGGCGCTGACCTGGTGCCCATTGACATCTCGTTCTGGTTCAACGAAATTGGCAACCTGGCTCGGCGCCAAAACCAGTTTATGGATGCATCGGAAGACAGCAATTCCGTGCAGGATGGCAAATCCCTGATCTTGCTGTGCTCCGGCACCATCACCGAAGAGGACACGGTCCGAGTGGGCATGAAGCGGGACTTCCACGTAGCGGTGGATTCGCCCTTTGATCCGGTGCGGGTCCGATTCTGCGTTCCCGCAGATTTGATTGCCCCCAAGTGGGACAACAAGGGCATGTGGATCAATGATGTGTGGGAGAACGCCGCAGAGCCAGCCATTCGAGCCATCGGTGGGCGCACCCTGTTCCTGACCACCTCCTATGACACAATTTACGGGGACAAGAACGGTCGATATGACGGGTTCCTGCACCTGATCACGGAGAGCTTTGGCGATGAGCACCTGATCCTGCATCAGAATAACGGCATGACCCGCCAGGAGCTGATCAGGGCCAAGAAGGACAATCCCACCTCCATCCTCATTGCCACTACGTCCTTCTGGGAGGGCATCGACATTCCCGGTGAGGCTCTGATGCTTACCATCATGGACAAGATGATGTTCCCCCAGCAAGATGACCCCACAGTGGAGGCGGCTCGGGAATACTTTGAGCGCCTGGGTGAGAGCCCATTCACCAAAGTGGATGTGAACTCCGTCGCCAAAATGATGGCGCAGGGCGAAGGCCGCACCCAGCGCAAGGTTACGGATCTGGGCGGCACCCTGCTCCTGGATTCCCGCCAAGCCAGCGCCAAGTATGGCCCGCTGGCCTCTGGCCTCATTGCTGGCAATCGACCCTACACCAACAAGATCGACGCATTCTGCAATTGGCTGGAATGGTGCGCCGACAACATCGATGCGGAATCGGTACCCGATCCGGACGAGCACTGGCATGGCTTGCGCCGCAACATCATCCGACCTCGACGCGGAACCCGCCGACGCAGATCAGCTGCAGACAGCTGATGCTACTCTCATCAATAGATCACCAGACCACCCAAAAGGAGAACCCGTGCCACAGCTCACCCTAAGGCAGTACACCCAACCAGATTGCGGAACCTGCCGCGCCGGATTGATGATTCTGAAAAGCATGAACATCAAGGTGGAGCTGGTGGACGTGACCCAGGATCCGGTCGCTCGGCAATTCATGGACGATAACCGCTACACCGGCACGCCCAGCTATGCGGTGGTGAACAGCGATGGTCAAGTGGTCATTGACCTGCCCAATTCCGATCTTCAGGCTCACTGGTATGGCAACCGCATCGACCTTATCAAGAAGTGGGCCGAGCACCTGACTCCAGCCAGGAAAGTGCAGAAAGCCGCTTGACGCGCTCAGCGGCGATTTGAGCGCCGTTCCGTGATCTGACTCTCGACGTATCGAGCTGAGCGAGAAGGTCGCTCAAATGGCCCCTTCAGGCTCTATGATGCTAGTATTTATATCACTAGAGAATCGAGAAGGGCCCAACATCCATGTCAGCACCCCAATGCAGGTATCCCAATTGTGGAAACCCCACGTGGAATCCCGCTGGATTGTGTCACGTTCACATCAATGCATCGGCGCATGACCAAAACTTTGACTCCCGATTCAATGCCTTGCCGACCAGCAAGCCCCAGGTTCCCCAGTCTCAGATAGATCAGCTCATCGTGGACTGCGAGCACGTGTTTCCGGACATGGAAATGGTCACGCCCCACGAGCTGCGCCAGCAAGCCATCGGCACGGTGACTGCTGCAGTGTCCATTGAAATGTACCGCTGCCTGCCCTCCGTGGATGGAACCAACCCCGAGAAGCGGGACCAGCTCCTGGACGAATGGCACCGGTATGTGGTGCATTCGACGGAGCCCCGAAACAACTACCACGTAAACTGGGAAGAGGCCTCATCACTGGCCGACTCCTCCATTGACGAGTACGGCAGGGGGTTGCAAGAGAGCGCCGAGCTTGCCAGCTTTGCGCTGGTTCAGGAGTGGAAGATGGCCAAGATGCTCAACCAGAATGTGGATGAGTACGGCCACCCCTATGAGGAGAACTTGGATGAGTTCCTCCTGCGCATGGCTCCCGTTATCGGCATGCACTCATCGAATGAGTATTACCGCAACCTTCATTGGTACTCCAAGATTGTGCAGGATGCCACCGGTCAACCTCCTTTGACACAGGCGCCACCTCCAAACATCATTCCACGCTCACGCCTTGATTTGTTGTCCAGCGAAAACCTGCGCATCGCCCACTCCCAGGGGTATCTGGCCCCGGAAGAGGTGGACTACATGAATCAGAGATTTGCCAATGAGGCGGTCATGGCGCAACAGCATGAGGCAAGACTGAGGTCCCAGGAGCAGAACAGGCAGTTGATGGGTGCAGCCACTGCGCTGGGCGGAATGGCCCTGGGGGCCATGTTCTCCGGCCAAGCCCGCCGCCGTGCTACCAGGGCTGCCACAACCAAGTCCACCGCCCAATTGTGGGAAGAGTCACGACAGCGCAAGCGGGATGCGGAGAACCAAGAAATCCACCGAGCCAACCTGAGAAGTGCTCGCAGCCGTAACTTTAACCGCTGGACTTGATGATTCTGATATAGACTGGAGACTAGAACGCCAAATCAATTGGTCAACAGTCATTTCAAACAGTCACTAAGGAATACCCTTGGAACCCAAGTCAGAGAAACGGTCATTCTACTCAGAAGATGTCCGGTCAACCGGTTCTGTGCTGACCAAACCCGTGAATGTTTCAGACAATCGTGAATTTCTGGACATACGGTTTTCCATCAGCTGCAAGTACTTGCCTCCGGGATATGATCAGAAGAAGGATCAGGATGATCCCACCTTCTACACCCACGTCCGTGAAATATCGGTGAGGGGTCGCACAACCCACTCTTTGCCCATGAATGTGCTCACGGGTTTGAGACAGGGAATGTTCGTGACCGTGCACGGCAAGATCGGCGGCGAGCACACCGAGGGTGGTCACAAGATGATCATCATCGCTGACGAGGTGACCAGCAACTGGCGATTTAACACATGGGCCCGCTCAACAGAAACACCCCTGCGACAGGGATCCACTTCTGATGCGGCAGCGGAGAGCAAACCCCGCATCATGCCACGCAAGAGGCGCTTGGCCGAGCAGGGCTCAGCGGAAGAAACCACATCTTCTGAAAGGCGACGAGCCGCTGCAAGCAGGGGTGATTCATCCACTGGACGCACCCTCCGGTCGCCGAGATTTGAATCATCCAGCGACAAACCCAAGGTGGAGGTTCGCGGTGACGATGATCCCCGGATCAAGATTTTTGAAGAGGAGTAGACCATGAAGCCACTGCAGATCAGGTTGGGCGGATTCATGTCCTTCCGACATGAGCAAACAATCCATTTCGCCGGCATGGGTATGACCGCTGTAACGGGACCCAACGGCCACGGCAAGTCATCCATCATTCTGGGCGTGGCCTGGGCGCTGTTTGGACAAACCCGAGTCAGCGGTGATCGGGAATCCATCATCAATGACTACGAAAACCAAGCCGAAGTGATCCTGGACTTCGAGGATCGGGACGGCGCCATTTGGCGGGTGCATCGCATCAAGTACTGGCAGGGCAATCAGGAGCTGACTCTGCAGCACTACGATGAAGACAGCGGTCAGTGGATCAGCGAAGAGGATCACACCCTCCGCCACAACCAGCAGAAGATTCACCAGGTCACGGGGCTGGACGAGGACACCTTCTACACTCTCATGGCCATCGAACAGAACTCCATTGCTGGGGGAACCCGATTCACCGCTGCCGACAGCAACACCCGCCGCACCATCCTCATGGGGCTGCTTCCGGAACTGGAGATTTATCAGTACGAATTGGAAGGCTCAGCAGCTGAGCACCACCGGGAGCTCAAATCCCAGGTCAACGACACCCTGGTGCTGATCGACGCCACCGAGGCCCGCATTGATTCCGCCAAGAACAACATGAAGCCCCTCAAAGCTTTTCTCAAAGACCAACCATCAGTGGATGACCTTAAGGAAAAGATTGACCAGGAGCAGACTCGCCTGAAGAGGGTTGAGAAGCTGATGGACAAGGAGAACACCGGCAGGGCAGAGTTGAAGGCCATGCTTGAGGCGGAGAAGGCGGAGCGCCGCGCAGCTGAGGCTGAGAGCCGAGCTGAGCGCAATTCCATCCAGGCCGAACTGGACAAGATGCACGACCTGTCTGCCCAATCCAGCAAGCTGCGCAAGACTATTTCATCCCTGTCTGACGAAATGGATGATCAGGCAGAGAGCATCGATGGCTGGGAGCTGGATTTGGCATCCAGCAAAGATCAGCTGGGTCCGCTCCAGGAAATCATTGATCGACAACAGGCCGAGGTTGCAGAGGCGCAGATTCGCTACACCACTGCCTCCAACAATGCACTGGCGCTGGAAGCAACAGTGGACGCCCTGACCTTGCAGCATGATCACAGCGGTTCAGGTAAGTGCATGGTGTGTGATTCTGATCTGTCAGATGAGCGGGTGGACAAGCTCCTCCTCCAGGCCAAGCAGGACCAGCGCCAGGCAGATGATGATCTGGCTTCGGCAAAGGATTCCCTGAAAGCAATCCAGCGCAAGTTGGACAACAACCTCACAGAGCAGCGCTCACTGGAGACCTCCATTCAGCGCACCCACAGTCGCATCGAAGGCGGCAAGCAGTCTTTGGAGCGCATCGAAAAGCAGCTGTCGCAAGCCAAGAAGGACCGCAAGCTGGTGAGGGAGGAGTTGGAAAACCTCCCCGACGAGGACGATCTGCAAGCCAAGCTCAAGGCCATCGCTCAGGTGAAGCCCTCCAAGAAGGAATCCGACCTGGAAGAGCAGATCAGCGACCTGGACGGGGATAGTGAGCACGGCAAGGAGCATCGCCAGATCAAGGCTTCCATCCGGAGCAACCAGGAATTGGTGGAAACCATCCTTTCCCGGCAATCATCTCTGCAGACCATGAAGGATTCCCGAGCTGCCGACAAGGAGCACCAAAAGGAGCACCAGAGCAAGCTCCGGGAGCTGCAAGATCAGGTGGAAACCGCGACCATTGTGCGGGAGGCCTGCTCCCAGAAGGGCATTCCATCCATGCTCATCCACGACGTGCTGCAGAGCATCGAGGATCGGCAAAACGAGCTGCTGGCCCGAATGATGGGGGACAATGCAACCACTGTTGAGTTCCGCCAAGAGCGGGAGCTGAAGAGCCGAGAAGGCAGCAAGTCAGTGCTGGACATCATCGTCAAGACCCCCGATGGCTTTGAGCGTTCCATTGAATCCTTCTCTGGCGGCGAGCGGGTTCGTCTCACCATGAGCAACCTGTTTGCCATGGTTCAGGTGTTCAACGAGCGCAACCCCGGATTGATCCGAACACTGTGGTTGGACGAGCCCTTCGGCGCGCTGGATGTCAACTCCCTGCCCATCATGGTGGACATCATTCGTGACGCCATTTCCAATGACGTGGTGGAATCCGTGTTCGTGGTCACCCACCAGGCCGAAGTGTCTGACGCCATGCCCCAGAGTCTGATGATCAGCAAGGACCCCCAGACAATGAGTTCCGTAGTGGAGGTGGTGTGACATGGCGCACATCAATCTGGATGCCCTCAATCCCGAGCAGCTGGACGAACTCATCACCAGAGCGGTGTGGACTCGGGCCCAAATGGCAAGTGACTTGGGTGACCCCAAGCGCATCATCCAAGAGGTGTTTGACTCCGGGTACAATTCCAACGGCGACCCCATTCCGCCCAAGGATATGGGATTTGGAATGACCGCGATCATCGGAGTGGTTAAGGATAGGGGTGCGGGAGGCAAGCACGTTTGCACCCTGTACTCGGTCCGCAGCAGTGAGGATGATTTGGACGAACACTGGTCATGGGATGAGGAGTCTCCCTCATTCATTGATGCAGACACTGTCAAGATAAATGGCCTGCGCCGCTCTGTATCCCTGCATGGATTGCCCTCCGGTGCTCTCATCATCCAACACAAGATGGAGTGGGATGGGTCACGGCATGAGCGCAAGTCCGTGGAGGGGTTCCGAGTTGAGCACCAGTACGATGACGATGGCGAGGTGCGCAGCACCAAGCTGCACCCGGTTTCCAAGTCTCTGATTCGCCGCCTGCCTCCTCCGCCAGATCGGGATGAATAGGTCCCACTAACGGTTAGACTAGAGCTAGATTATTTCAGTCATTTTCAAACAACAAGTAAAGGAAATCCAATGGCCTCAGGTCTGAAAATCAACGGGTCACTTTCGGCCTTGAACGAGATGGTGAGCTCAGCTGGAGCATTCACCGCATCGGACAGCGGAGCGGCTGCCCACCACCGCTACATTCTCTTTGAGGCAAAAGATGGCGTGCTCTCTGTGACCGCCGAGTCCAATCTCGGAGCCATCTGCTTTGAGCCGGAGGGTGTCAAGGTCCACGAAGATGGGCGCATGCTGGTTCGCCACAACATGCTGGCAACTGCTCTGGGCACCTTTGAACCCACCCAGAGCCCGACTCTGGAACACGACACCAAATCCAACAAGCTGATGCTCACTGACGGCACCACAGAGAACAGCGTTGTGACCAACCCAATTGGGGAAAAGTCACTCCTTCCGTCGGTGTACCAAGCCCCCGTTGGGTCGGGCATCGAAGTGGCACCGGAGAAGTTCATCGACTGGTACGGCAGTCTGTCACCATTCCGCAATCAGGGTTCCATCCCCACGGTTGCTGGCGTGTATGCCTACATCAAGGACGAGGAATCGTTCCTCCGCGGCCTGTCCACTGACGGCACCACGGCCTTCTCCATGAAGACCTTGGAGATTCGCCGCATTGGCGATGGGCTGGAGCCCATCCTTCTGGAGCACGAAGGTGTGAGCCGTGCGCTGCAGTTCATCAAGCGCGGCTCGCTGGTAGCCTTCCACCTGGATTCGGAAACCCGCCGACTGCACTGCCTGGTGTCCTCCAAGAACAAGCAGATGTACCACATCTGGACTCCGCTTCTCAACACGGACGTGTCCAAGTACCCCGCTGTTGGCATCACCCGCGCCATTGGTGAGTTTGCCAAGACTGCAGTGGTGAACGTGGAGATGAAGAAGGGTGACATGCTGCAGCTCATGCGCAACGCAGCATCAGTGGGTGCTCTCAGCCCCACCACCAGCGGCGGCGCAGCCAAGAACGTGGACATCAACCTCAGCGAAGGTCGGTTTGAAGCCGAATCAGGCAAGGGAACGGACGCATCTTACCAGGATGATCGTCCGGCAGACGTGATGCCCCTGGACACGGACCTGGGCACCCGGTTCTCCTTCGGAACCTTCGGCCACTTGATCGAGGTGTACCACAACGAGGAGGATCCGGAAATCATCCGCTTTGCCCTGGTGTGCAAGGGAGACCGGGTGCAGGCCGCCATGTTCCACATGAACCCCACCCTCTTCAACGAGGATGGTCAGCTGGATGACTCAATCATGCTGGTTCCCATGATTGGCAACACCACCATTTCTCGGGATTGACACCTCCATTGAGTCGGGGCAGGTAGTCAAATTGGCTGCTTGCCCCTTCTTTATGCGATAAGCTAGAAGAGTAGTCAACGAGACTGCGCAGCATGGAATTCAGCAAGCAATCATTAGAAGGAGCGTGAACACCATGGCAAGGAACAGTAGCAAGAAGAGTGATTCGGGAGTCGATCCCGTAGATATCCCAGTGTCGCTGATGGAAGATCGGATCAGCGTGGGAACCAAGGCAGCCGTCGTGACGGGGTTTGCCAACCAGATTGGTCTGGACATGGAGAGCACCCTCCACTTCCTCGAGGGCCTCGAGAGCTACCATGAGGACATGGAGCACGAGCAGAGCGGCTACTTCGGGCTCACCATCGAGGACGTGACCCTGGAGGAAATCAACGTCGGCAACAACTTCGTGTTGGGCAAGAAGGCCCGCATCCACTACCGATCGAAGGGCTACAAGTCCGAAAAGATCGAGGATCAGACCATCGACACCGAATGGGTTGAGTTCTACGGCAACAACCCGGAGATTCACGTGTTCTCTGTATCGGTGGCTACTAAGCTGTACGAGATGGCCCAGGAGCTGGTCGGCAAGAAGGTCTTCATCCGCAAGCACATCATCGAGAACGACAAGGGCAAGTACCGCTACCTCGCCTACATCCGCGAGGACTTCAGCAACAAGGATGACGATGATGACGACAACAGCAGCTCGTCAAGCCGTCGCCGTGGGGCATCGTCGGGTCGCCGCGGAAGCAAGGGTTCAAGCTGGAAGGAGTCCGTTGATGAGGCTCTGGACAACCTGGACAAGAAGGATCGCAAGGAAATCACCTCAGATGACCTGACCGATCTGTTCTACAAGCTGGACGGCCAGGACGCTGATGGAATCAAGGAGTCCATGGTGGACTACCTGGAAATCAGCAAGAAGGATCTGGCCAAGGTAAAGCCCGGCAGCGACCTGGCCAAGTTCGCAGTGGAGCTGTTCCTGGAGTCGCTTCCCGAGGATTGAGCCCAGGCTTGATCCGGTAACAAAATCCTTGAAAGGCATTTGAATGGCGTCCAGGAAACTCACCAAAGTTGAGAAGAGGGTCCTGGACGCCGTCATGCCATCTGGCGGCCAGGTCATCCAAATACCCCGTGACTTGGTGCAACACTACAGCGAATTGGAACGCAAGGAGTCCCCCTCTTCCATTCGCAACTTCCTGGGCTGCCCGCTGTACTGGTATGTGCAGCGATACGCACCCATTGACGGCGAGGTTGACCCTCCCGGATACCACGCGGTAATCGGCTCATTTGTCCACCGCATTCTTGAGGTGTTCTTCTCTGAACCCTCAGAGGAGCGCACCCTTGACCTACTGAATACCCTGTTCCGCGAAGGCGTGGATGCAATCAAGCAGGGAAACGCCCAGTCGGGAATCATTGACCCCGGACTGCAGAGCGAATTTGACTACGTCAAGGTAACCGCCCCCAAGCCCGCATCTGAAGGTGGCTGGGGATTGCCCGGAATGACTGAAGACCGGGTTGTTGGCGCCTTCTTCAAACAAGCTTCAACCTCCATAAACAACGCAGCCGTGTTCTACCCGGAGCCCGAGACGGAAAACATCATATGCACGGAGACCTGGGCCAGGATCACCATTCTTGACATCCCCATTCGGATGAAGATTGACATGATTCGGGAAAAGCCCACCGGTGTCGAGGTCATTGACTACAAAACCGGAAGGGCTCCGGACGAGAGCAATGAGCAGGATGACATGGAATGCCTCAGGGATGGGAACGGTGATCCTGTTCTTGATTCTGACGGCAACAAGATTCTTCTGCTCAGCGAAGCCTACATCGCAATGGGCATCTACGCTCTGGCGGTTCGCATGGGTTGCGCAGACGGTGTGGACCCGGTCATGCCGCGCCGCGTTCAGATGCACTACCTCAAGGAGCTGGTCAACTATTCAGCTCAAGTTCGCTCTGAGCACCTGGATTTGGTCAAGCTGATGCTCAAGGAAGTCATCGGCTACATGAACAACATTCCAGAGACCGGCGAAATCATGGCTTGCCCACAAACGGGAGAGGATGACGAAGGCAATCAGATCCCCGTTGGGCCGTGCTACTACTGCCCCATCAAGGATCTGTGTCCGGCCCGCGATGGTAGGGACGGAGATTGGACAGATTTGCGGAAGGGATTTGATTTCTAATGGCCGCAAGAAAGTGTGCACTCAGGGGTTGCAACAACTCCCTGTCAACCAATAGCCCATACGAGTATTGCTACCGCCACCGCTCCATGGCTTCCAATGCCCCGGCATTGAGCACAGAAGATCTGGAGCAGAGCGCACCAGAGTTGTTGTCCATCAACAGCATCACTCCCAGCATCAATCAGCAACACAGTGACTCCTTGGTTGACTCAACGCCCATACACGGCTCCTACTCACGGGTCGTATCGGACGCCTGCGCAAGGTGGCGTCAGCGCTCCGGGGTTGATGGAACCATACCAAATCTGGCCGTAAGATTGGACACCCCAGAGGCACTGAACGCCCTCCGCCAGGAGATGATCGACGGCGGAATGGATTCCAGCCGCATTAGCATATACCGCTTTTCCGGCGGAAGTCGGCGTTCGCCCCATTCCGGGGAAATTCAAAGCTTTGGCTCAGAGGTTCACCACACACTGGTGCTGGATCGGGGTACGCTCCGTGAAGTGGTGATTGATCCATCTGTTTCCAAATATGCACCGGTGGATGACTGGGATCAACCGGTGGACGATCAGCTTCCATCTGGACTGACTCCCTTTAGCGATTCCCCCTGGATAGGCACAATGGGTGAATACGTGGATGGTGGCTTCCTGGCTTGGGAGAGCTATATCCAAGTAGGATGATGGTTCTTGTAGTGCGTTAAACTGTCAGTAGATAGTAACACACGAAAGTAGGATCATGTCCCACAATGTTGGAGGGGGGTTTGACCCCTTTGACTTGAGCAACTCCATGCTGGATGCCAACCCCCGCAAGGAGTTCCAAGCTGCCTCATCCAATACCACCAACTGGAACTCTGATGGCTCCACGCCAGAGGACAAGCCCATCGAAGCCTTGATTGATTTCCAGGAATCCCCGTCATTTGGTGTCAGTGATCCGGTAATTGACTGGAATCGCCCCGCACCAAGCGTGAACAATGAGTACGACCCGGATTTGGATGAGTCTGATGAACCGGAGTCTGGAGGCGGCATCAAGAAAGCCATTGTCCTCATTTCCATTGTTCTGGGCTCATTGATAGCACTCTCTCTGATACTCATCTTTTTGGTCAGACCCGCATTCGCGCCCATTGATCAACCTAAAGAGCCCAAAGCCGAACCCAAGCCAACTTCCGTGTATAAGGTTATGTCTGGCTTTGATGGCGCACCCCAGTGGGAGGTTGCTTTCAAAAATCCCCTGATCAATGGTGTGCCCAGCTCTGATGGTGGAATGGTTGCCGCAGTGGCCAAGGGCTCCGTGCAGATCATCGAGACATCCAAAGGCAAGATCACGGATACCATTAAGGACACTACCGGCGTGGTCAACCCCATTAACGTTGGCACGCACCCATCGTTGGCCGTTCAACGCGAAGGCGGATGGACCGTGGTCACCCCTTCCCAAATCATCCAGATTGATGGGGATGCAGAGTTCTCAACCAATCAAATCCACGGCGTCCAAAACAGCGAGCAACCCTGGATTCTGAACAGCTCCGGAACACTCACCAATGTTGTCCAGCCAGCCCCGGGAGCCGTGTTGATTGGAGCCGACGAAAATGCCGCCACGTGGGGATCCGCCAACGCGCTGATTACAGCCAATGCTGATGGAGCACCCACCTCCTCAATTCCGCTGGAAGCGCCCGGGCCGGGATTCCAGGCACAGGTTTGGCATGGGCTGCTCAACGGCAACTTGATAATCGTTGAGTGGCGAGACAGCTTGGGAAACAAGGTTCTGGCTATCCATGAAATTGAACTTGGCAAAATCATGTCCCAGCAAAAGCTAAAAGCTGACGTGCAATCCGTACACCTCAACCAGAGCAACACTATGGCCATGGTGGATGAATCCACAGTAATTTCAGATCAAGGATTGCTGTATCCCCTGTCCAAGGATTCCCAATTCATCTCATCCTTTGGTGATACCATTTTGGTGAAGAGCGGCAAGAAGCAGCTTCTGTTGAACATGGGCCAACAAACACCTTCCCTGTCACCACTCAAGCCATCCGACATTGAGGTTACCCCCATTGGGTTGGCGGCGGAGAGCCAGCTATTGGGCTTCTGGGACGGCGGCGTGGGCATGTTTGCCCAGATAAAGCTCGACCCTCAAGAAGACGCGGAGAAGGCAAAGCGATAGACTTGTATTAGACATTCTAACAAGAGAGGAGTACCGTTGACACAACCACCAGGCATCATGCCGTACCATCCGGTCGGGCGTCATGCTGCTCCGATCCCCAATCCACTCCAGGCCCAGATACCGGATGAGCTGACAGACTCCTACCCGGCACAGCAGCGCTGGAGGGCAAAGGTTCGCCGCCTTACCGGCATTCCCGTGCCGCCAGATCAGCAGGAGTTGAAGCACCGCAAGAGCATGCGCAGCCAGCTCAAGAGGCAACACCACCAGAACATGGAAGAGGCCCACCTCTCGGCGCGCATACGGCGGGACAAGACCCGAACCATCTACCAGGGCCAGAACACTTGCGGATTCCTTTCGGTGCTGTCAGAGAAGGGCGGGGTGGGCAAGACCACCATTTCCTCCCTGCTGTCCATGAGCATTGCTCGGGAGCGCAATCCGGAAGACATTGCGGTAGTGGACCTCAATCCCGACAGGGGATCCCTGGCTGACAGGATGAGCGTGCAGGCTCCCTACAGCTTGCGTGACCTGATGAACAACCAACATGCTGTTGCCAAGGGGGTCTACAACCCCAAGCAGTTCATGTCCCGCTCCCCCAACAGCAATGTGTGGGTATTGGCTGGAGACACCTCCCCAGAGCGGCGGGAGTCCACCTCAGCTGAGGACGTGCGCGCAATCTATCAGATGTTTGCGTATGAGTTTTCCATCGCAGTCCTGGATAACGGCACCGGCATCAGCCACTCTGCGATGATGGGCAACCTGTCCGTATCCCACGGAACAGTTCTGGTGGTGGAGAACACCAATGACTCCTACAAGTTCATCGACTCCACCTTGGAGCGGCTGGAGAACCTGGGGTACACCGATCTGCGCAGCCGCGTGGTGCTGGTGGTCAACGAGAAGGTATTCCTTCCACCGGAGCTTGTGGCAGACACGGTCAATTCCAAGTTCACCGTGGTCACCGGAGCGGACATAAGCAACGCCTACCGCTCCAAGGTGCGCAACGTCATAGTGGTGCCCTTTGATCCGGCCCTGGCTCGATCTGGCCCCATCCTGTATGACTCTCTCATGCCGGAAACGGTGTTCCAAATCAAGAAGCTGGCAGCAGCCCTGATGGACAACCTTATGGTAGAGAGGTAGAGGGTAAGCAGAAGTGGTTACAGGAGAGCGCTGAGGGCCCATTTGACGCGCTTTGTGCGTCTTCTAGTAGCTCGATACGCAAACGCAGCAAATATCGCTTCAAATAACCCGGGGGAGAGCAGTGGAGAAGCCCGAACAGAACAGAATTATCAAAAACATCGCATTCGATCAAGAGCAAGTGGATTACATCGAATCCGTGAAGGACCAGTTGGGATACGGCACCTTCACGGGAATTGTTCGGGATGCGGTGGATTACTACATCCAGCAAAAGGGCTGGATGGGAAGATTGGACATCTACAGGGATATGGAAACCCATGATGAATAGGGCCCAATTCGAGGAGCTGGTCCAGTCCGCCAACAGGGGGCTTGCAGCAGTTGCTAGCGCCAATCGCAACATCGGCGCCCTGGAGGAAACCGGACCACTGGACGAGAACGGGGCAGTTGCTGTGCGGGAGCAACTCCCGGAGCTGAAGCTGGTCATTGATCTGTTCACCCAGGCACGCAATGAGATGGTCAACGTGTGGTTGCGATCCGGCGAAGACCGCGCAGAGCTGAGCGAATTGACCGGCATCCCCATCCATGAGCTGCGCTCCATGTCTGATGCCATGGGTCAGGGCATGGACGTGCTGTAGGGGTTGTTTGCCCCCAAGACTGCAGTGAATTGCTGCTAGAATCAAACTAGCGGCTAGTCACGCAGACCGTCTCCCCGTAGAATTGCCCATGCCAATTCCGCCAAGAGGACAAGGAGTCACCGCACTACCGTGATCACCCATTTGTCACAACCCTGTGCGATGGGCATGGGCGATCATCGCAGGAGGAAACGCATGGGCAACAACAGCTCCATCAACCGTCGAGCACGCAGGATTCAGGCAAACACTGGTCTGCCCCTGTCAGAAGCCAAGCTCCGGGCACGCAGTGAGCAGTATTTGGTTTCAGAGGCATGCAACGACATTCGAGACAGCCTCAGGGATCTGGTGGCCAACTTCAATGCAGACAACTTGTCCACGTTGGATGAGCAGGTCCGGGTTTTGAAGTCTGAGAGCCGAACCATCATCGCAGAGCGCATCAAGCATTTGAGTTTGGCCCAGGCGGAAGAGTGCGTGACCATGTTGATAGAGCGGGGCATCATATCTGAGAGTCTGGCCTACGGTGGGATGGTGGCGCGGAGGAGGTAGCTGGACTTGGCGTACCTTATCGCGTACTATTAGAGTACGAAAAGGAGTACGCCATGAAAACCATCACCCCATCCGCTCTGAGAAGTGACTTGTACAATGAGATGAATCGCATCGTTGACGATGCTGAGCCAACCCTAATTGTTCGATCAGGCGGAGACAACCTTGTCCTCATGTCCGAAGCTGAGCTCAATTCCATCCTGGAGACCATGCATCTGCTCCAGGACCCGGAAAACGCCCGCGTCCTCATGAGGGCCAAAGAGCAGCTGGAGTCGGGCAATGGGATGAGTTATGACATGTCGGAATTCGGGCTATGATCAAAAGCGTTCTGTGGTCAGAAGATGCCATAGGCGAGATGGAGTGGTACAGAAAACACGACCGTCGCAAGGCCCAGCGCGTGGCCAAGCTCATCAAGTCCGTTCTTGAGGACCATCCTCTGGGCATCGGCAAACCGGAACCTCTGAGGGGCAATCTGAGCGGATACTGGTCCCGTAGAGTGGACCAATCCAATCGCCTTGTGTACAAGATCGAAAATGGTCAGCTGCACATTCTTCAAGTCAAGGGTCATTACGGGAGTGGGCGGTAGTCATGGGGGTCCGCTACCCTCTGGTTGGAGAGGAGGTGTTCTCCCAGGTCAGCACCGAACTGAATGACATGGACTGGGTCAGGACGCTGGGGAGGGGTTGCGCCGACAAGATTTGGTGGAACTGTGCGTGTGGGAATACCTTTTTGAGAGCAGTTAAGGTAGCGAGCACCAAGTACATCAATGACTGCCAACAGTGCGCCACAGATCGAGCAGCCGAAATCCTAATTCAAAAAGCGGTCAGCGAAAATGGCTCTCTTGCTGATCATGCTCCGTCCTTGGTTCCGTACTGGTCCAAAAGGAACATTCGAACAGCAAGCCAGGTTCCTCAATTTAGCGGACTGAATGCTAAGTGGGAGTGTCCCAGGTGTGGGTATTCTTGGGAGAACATAGTGAGCCTCCAATCCCTAAATGGGTCAACTAACCCTTGCAAGAAATGCCCAAAGGCGGGCAGCGAGAACCTTATCTCATTGGGGTATGACAAAATCATTGATCCAATCAAGAACGACATGCAACAAGTTGCGCGCCTGGGTTTATACAGTCGGAAAAAGATTTGGTGGATTTGCTCAAGGTGTAAACAGTCTTTTCTCAGATCAGTCAGAGGCGTCAACGACCCAAATGAAGTGGTGTGTGGTCCGTGCAAGGACCCGGGCAAGGTTTCAGATAGCAGACCAGACCTAGTTGCCGAGTGGCGCTCTGACAACGAAGTGCGCCCAGAAGAGGTCTCTCTGTATTCGTGGACATGGGTTTGGTGGGTGTGCTCAAAGTGCGGCAATGAGTGGGAAGCGGCAGTTGCCAACAGAACCAACAGGGGAGCTGGATGCCCTAGGTGCGCGAAGCTGAGGGGTGGCACATCTCAGTTGGAGCAGGATATGGTCATGGAGCTTTCAGAAGCCTTGGGTGAAGAGGTTTTGAACAACCCCACGGTTTATACTGATGACGGTGAGCGACTGGTTCATCCAGATATGCTTCTGTGTGACAACATTGTGGTCGAGTACGACAGTAGATATTGGCATAGTGATCAATACGAGTCAGATTGCGATAGAGTTGAAAGGCTAGAGCGAAGCGGATACAAGGTCATCTCGATCAGGGAGGTTGGTCTTGAAAACATTCGCCCAGAAGATATTTGTTATGATCCGAGAACGCAAAGTGTCTCAGATGTAGTAAGATCAATAATAGATCGAGTCAAAGAATTGAGGCACTAAGTGGCGCAAAGCAAGTCGTCAGAATACGGCGCAGACCAGTTTCAAGTCCTGGAGCAACTTGAGCCTGTCTGGAAACGACCGGGCATGTATATCGGGTCTACAGATAAGGCTGGACTGCACCACCTGATCTGGGAGATTGTCGACAACAGCGTTGATGAAGTTATGGCCGGCCATGCCGATCACGTCACCCTCACTCTTAATCCTGATAACTCCATCACGGTCGTTGATAATGGTCGCGGCATCCCAGTGGAGCCCTACACAAAGGGAGAGCACAAGGGGAAGCCCGTGGTCGAGGTTGCGTGCACCGTTTTGCACGCTGGTGGCAAGTTCGATGACACCGCATACGCATTCTCTGGCGGTTTGCATGGCGTCGGCATCTCCGTGGTCAATGCCTTGAGCAACAAAATGAGTGTTCAGGTCACCCGCGATGGCGTCGTGAACGAAATCAACTTTGGTGCCGTAGACGTTGAGATTAACGGTCGACCGGAAGTCAAGCCCGGACAGGTTCTCCAACCCCTCCACGCCATCGGAAAGGCACCCGCCGGTGAATCCGGGACCACCGTGACCTTCCTCCCCGACCCCCGCGTGTTCTCCACCACCGAGTGGGACTACGGCACCATTGCTCGCCGACTGCGCCAGGGAGCCTACCTCAACGCTGGGCTCACCTTCCACCTCATCGACAACCGCCCGGGGCAGGAGAAGGAGCAGGTCACCTTCCAGTTCCCCAATGGCCTGATTGACTTCATGGACGATGAGACCACCCGACGCACTGACGGGTATGATGATCCCGCCAAGAAGGAGCGGGTTCTCCCATTGGCTGCCCCCGTGTACCTGAGCGGCGCAGATGCGGACATCAAGGGCTCCTTCGAGATGTGCATCCGCTGGTTCCCGGACAACACCTACATTGCCCAGTCCTTCGCCAACGGCATCGAGACCCGCCACCACGGAACCCACGTCAAGGGGTATGAGCGCAGCCTAACCATGCTGATGAATCGGTATGCGCGCCAGGATCACATTTCACTGCTCAACGCCAATGAGTCAAACCTGGAGGCAGTTGACGTGCGCTCCGGTCTGCACGTGATCATCTCTGCCAAGGTCAAGGAGCCCCAGTTCGTGGGCCAGACCAAGGGTGAGCTGTCCAACCCAGAGACCGAAGTCATGGTGCGGCAGGGATTCTCGGAGCAGTTCTGGGATTGGATGCAGGACAATCCAGCTGAGGCCAAGGCCATCCTGGAGAAGTGCATCGATGAGATGCGCCTGCGCCGCAAGCTGGCAGCCCAGGCGGAGTCAGCCCGAGCAAGCATGGAGAAGCGGGGCACCGCACCGCGCAGCGGCAGGCTTCCGGACAAGCTCACCGATGCTTCCACCCGTGATCGCACCACCGCAGAGCTGTTCATTGTGGAGGGCAACTCAGCGGCCGGTCCGGCACTGAATGCCAAGCAGCGCAATTCAGCCACCCAGGCAGTGTTGCCCATTCGAGGCAAGGGTCTGAACATTGAGCGGGCGCTGCACGACCCGGAGCGCATCGACAACAATAAGGAGGTGCAGGACATGATCAACACCATGGGTGCGGGGTCCTTCGAGCACTTCGACCTGGATGCGATCCGCTACGGCAAGGTCATCATTCTCACCGACGCTGACGATGACGGTCGCCACATTCAGATCCTGCTGATGACCATGTTCTACCGCCTCATGCCGGAGTTGGTCCAGGCTGGCAAGTTGTACGTGGCCCGATCGCCCCTCCACACCACGGTGGTGCGTGATCAGCGCATCTTCCTCTATACGGACGGGGAATTGGAAGAGCTGCGCAAGAAGCACCCCAACATCATCTCCTCGCGCTTCAAGGGGTTGGGCGAAATGAACCCGGATCAGCTAGGTGAAACTGCTCTGGACCCCGCCACTCGCAAGTTGGTCAAGGTCACCATTGAGGATGCTTCCCTGGCCAATGAAATCATTGAGCAACTCATGGGCAACGATACGGACGCCAAGTGGGATGCGATCAACGAGGAATCCCTGAGCGTGGAAATGCTCTAGTGGCCTGGCAAGGATTTGACGGGCGGGCATTCCTCACCCAAGCAGAGCACCAGACCTATCTGCGCCGCCCTCCCGTAAGGTTTGCTCGGCGCGGCAAGAGTGGTGACGGGTCCGTCTGTGAAGTTTGCGGGTTACCATCAACTGAAGACAACCCCACTCAGGTGTCTCATCTCATCCCATTCATGGTTGGCGTGCAGGTTTATGGGTTCACTCCAGACTACTTGGACACGGACGCCAACCTCAAATGGGCCCATCGCACCACCTGCAACAAGAGTCTGGAGCTGTCTTCCGAAGAAATCGAGTCACTAGTGGCTCAGCTTCGCGTCCAGGAAGACGTTGACGGGCCCTCAGAGACTCTTTGAAGTCTTGATAGTATCGAACTAGCTTGATAGCGTGAAAGTCGCTCAAATCGCCGTTGAACGTCAACGAAAGGAAGACCAGTGAGAATCGGCAAGTACCAATATGATCTCGCCTGGGGGCAGGATGACTACTCTCCGCTCCTGCCGCTCTCAGAAAACCAGTTGAATAATTTCAACTTTTCGGAATTGCGCGTCGATGACTCCCGGCAATTGCTGTCCTGCGATCACCCAGATTTTCAGGTTGCAGTCTCCTGCTCAATGTTTAGTCTGAGGACCAATGATCAACTTGATCAACTGCAGCGAGCCGCCAGGAAATTTAACAAGAATCTGGTTCGGAATTGGACCGACTTGTTGATCGAGCACTCTTCAGAAGTTATTGCTCAAGGTGCCAGGGATATGACGTATGCCCAGCGGCGAATTGATGAGGGGCTGCTCATGAGAGATTGCGCAGTTAAAGTGTCCGCTCTCGCAACACGCGACGCGAGGAGAAGGTAAAGTGAGCAAAACCACTCGTTTGATTGCATCCTCCATTGTTGCACTAGGTATGTTTCTGGGTGCAGCTTCCTCGGCTCAGGCTGCGATTAGCGATCAGGAGCGCGCCGACGGGCTGTGGTACGCCAAGGCACTGAAATTTGACGAGTTGCAGGCGGCCGGCCACACCGGGAAAGGTGTGAAGATTGCCGTCATTGATGACGGGATCAACACGGCCGTACCTGAACTGCAGGGTGCGAATATAACCCCAGTTTCTCTGTGCGCGGCCGACTTTGACCGAACTGAAGTGTACCCGGCTACCTCTGACGATATTATGCAGGTGCATGGCACTAACGTGACTGCGATGCTGGTTGGCAACGGCGTAGCTGGTGATGGTGGGCTGGGTACACGGGGAATCGCGCCCCAAGCCGAGGTCTTGTTTTACGGTCTGCCAGCAAATTATGATCTGGCAACAAATGCCAGGGGTGATTACAAGACTTGCTACCCTACCGATGAGGACGCCGCGGCAGTGGTCGATGGTCGGGGCACTATCTCTTACGCCATAGTCGCCGCCGTTATGGCTGGCGCAGATGTGATTTCGATTTCGACGGCAGTAGATTTTGAGTTGTTCGACGATGAGTACAATCTTGCCCTTGCGTTCGCAGCGCGTGCGGGCGTGCCAGTGGTTGCCGCGACTCCGAATCCACTTAATCCTCCAAATGCTGCGCCTGATCTACTAAACGGTGTAGTCGCAGTCGGGGGTCTATCACTCGATGGCACACCTATTTCGATTGGGTCAGCGGATAGCGGGCGTTTGGACGAGGGAACCGCTGTCGGTAGCCCGAATCTCGCGGTGGCTGCACCGGGTGACCTTTTTCTTGTTCCTGCTGCTATTGACAGCTGGAATCCGTCGATAGCGTCGGGCACATCGTTGGCGACACCGCTCGTAGCGGGTACGATTGCGTTGGGGCTTGAAGCATACCCCAACGCAACGGGCTACCAAGTGGTGCAAGCCATGATTCGTACCACGGGCACGGCGGGTCTCGCGGAGCCGGTCTGGAATGATCGCCTCTACGGCTACGGCGTGTTGAATCCGAAGGCGATGCTTGCTGTCGACCCGACGCAGTTTCCCGACGAGAACCCGCTGTTCGTGAAGGATGTGTCTGACCCTCGCTGCCAGGGCGCTGAAACCATGGAAACTTGCGCCTGGGCCACGCATCCCACCACGCAAGACTTCGAGCGGATCTGGTCGCAGTGGGATGCTGCCGACAAAGCCAAGGTCAAAGACAAGAGCAACGAATCACCCACGGACAATAAATCTGATCAAGGATTCACTATCTTCACATTGCTACCATGGGTCATCGGAGGGGTCGTGGGGCTTACCCTGGTCGGAGTAGCTATCACCATCCCCATATTGATCCTGTCTGGCAAGAGAAACGCAGCGAAACGGCTTTCTGAAACCACCGATTGACATTCCTCGCCAAGCTATGCGCTACACTTGAAAATAGATGATTCGCATATCAGCAAGTTTTGTAGTAAGATATTACTAGATCGACCAAGACAGTCGGAAAGAGGTCACTTCATTGAGCCAGCCAACAGAGCAAGTTCCAGAGGTTCTGTTTGAGGAGGAGTTCAAAGCCGCCTTCCAGCAGTACGGAGCCTTCTCCAATCTCCGAGCCATCCCCAATGTTCTGGATGGATGCAAGCCGGGACACCGTCGCATTCTGTACGGAATGTTCAAGCTGGGCGCGTTGCCATCTAAGAAGATGTTCAAAGCTGCCAAGGCGGTCGGCGCGGTCATGGGTGACTACCACCCCCACGGTGATTCGGCCATCTACGCCACCATCGTTGGCATGGCCCAACCATTCAATTACATGGCTCCGCTCATTGAAGGTCAGGGCAACTGGGGCGCACTCTCTGATCCCAAGAGCTACGGCGCATACCGCTACACTGAGTGCCGACTGACTGATCAAGCTATGGCGCTCCTCGGTCACGCACCGGGAGTCATCGACGGCGACATTGAGCTGGACGAAAATGCAGTGGTCATGATGCCCAACTATTCGGGCGAAATTGAAGAACCCACCGTCCTTCCTGCCATGTTTCCCAATTACGTGGTCAACGGGTACGAGGGCATCGGCACTGGCATCCGTGGTTGGGCACCTTCCCACAACATGGTCGAAGCGCTGAACCTAGCCATCTACATGGTGGACCAACCCAACCCTCGTTTGGAGACGGTGCTCAAGCATGTTCCTGCTCCCGACATTCCAACCAATTCGCTGATCTTTGACACCGACGATGGTGGCATCCAATCCTACATCTCCACGGGGCATGGCGGGTTCGTGAATCGGGCCAAGATGCACGTGGAGGAGTACAAGATCGCCCGCAACAAGGTGGGTCATCGCATCGTTGTTACCGGCCTGCCCTACCAGCAATCACCAACTGACACCACCGCTGGTTTGCGATACATGGTGGCAGAAGCGCTGCTGCAACAGGACATCGTGGTTGACAACGAATCCAAGGCTGACGTCAACATCATCATCGACATCAAAGAGAACGATGTTGACGATGTGATGCAGCGCATCTTGCACGCATCCAAAACCACGGGATTGCAGAAGAAGTTTTCGGTGGCCATGTACGCTGTGGTGGACGATAGCATCAAGTCGGTGGGCGTGATCGACGGCATCAACCACTGGATCACGCACCGCCGCTCAGTGGTGCGCCGCCGCAGCCGCTATCGTCTGGACAAGGCAGAGCGCCGCTTGGAGGTTGTTACCGGCTTCATCAAGGCTGTGCCCATCGCCAACCTCATCGTTGATCTGGTGCGAGCCTCAGCAGACAGGCGGGAAGCCGCCGATCAGATGATCGCAACCTGGGGATTCACCGAGATTCAGGCTCAGTCGGTTCTGGACATGACCATCTCCCGCCTCACCAAGCTTGGCGTTGACAAATTTGAAGAGGAGCGCCAGGTTCTGGAGGCGACCATTGCGGAGAACCGCGAGTTGCTGGAAGATGCCGACGCACTGAACAAGCGACTGAAGAAAGAAATGCGCGCCATTCGTGACGCCTATGGCCAGCCCCGCCAATCCACCTACGTGGAGGGGGAGAGCGCAACCGTTTCTGCACCCACCGAACCGGCAGTACCGGAGCCGGTGGTTAACGGATACGTGCTCCTCACCGGAAAGGGATGGCTGCGCTGGGCCCTGCAAGCAAGCCGAGTTAAGGGCGTGGTTGGCAATGATCACGTTGTTCAGTCCATCAAGCTCACCGACGGTAACCGAGTTGAAGCCATCAGTAGCATGGGGTACCACTACCGCTCCTTGGCTGGCGATCTGCCCGACAAAATGACCAACTCAGCCGGTCTATTTGATCTGTCACCCGGCGAGGAGCTGGTGTACGTCGGTTCATCGGTGACTCGCGGTGGAGAGGGTTCGGACATCATCGTCATCGCCCAGGACGGTGAGGGGGATGCAGTTATCAAGCGCATCGACTGGGACGACTGGGCTGGGCATAGAGCCAATCGTACCGGCAGGTCCATCATCAACCTGGAAGATGGCTGGAAGGTAACCCAGGCATTTATTATGGGACCCGGTGATCAGGAGTTTGCCATGCTCAGCAAAGATGGCCGCATTCTCAGGGTGGATAAGGACACTCTGGTTCCCAAGGGTCGAGCTGCTCGTGGCAACCCGGCAATGAACCTAACTAGCGCCGAGGACGCCATTATCTGGGCTGGTCCATTCTCCGATGACACCCTCATTTCGTACTGGACGGGCCACGGAATCGGCTGGTTTACGGGAAACAAGATCAACCAGGGCAACCGCAACACCAAGGGGCAGACATTTACTCGCAGCGGCAACTACTTGCACGGCGCAATGGTGGTTGCAGAGCACTTTGATGCCTCAGAACAAGACTCCTTTAACCTCATGATGTTCGGCACGGGCGATGATGAACCCGGCTCGCTGACCCTGTCGGTGGGCGACATGAAACCACTTCTCACCCTGAACGATGCTCAGATGATTGCCACCCCAAAACCGCTGGCCAAGTTCAATGCGGTGTGGTTCGAATAATTTTCTCGATCGGTTAAGCCCGCTTTCAGCATTAGGCGATAAACTGTAAGCGTAGAAAGAGCCGTCAAATCTGAAGGGGTACAGTTTTGAGCACAGAACTCGCTGAACATCAGATTCCCCAAATCTCCATGGAGAATCTGGTCGTTATCCACGAAATCAGCGGAGTTGGTGTCATACAATCCAGGGACAAGGGAAGGGTGAATATCAGCCTTGGCCGCCCGGTGACTTCGCCCCTACTCCGGGATGCCCGAATGGCTCCCAGTGGCAAGAAGCTGTTGATGGATCGCATCGAGGCGGAAGAGCCGGGCTTGAGCATGTCCATAACCGAAGAGCGGTTCTTCAACCATCCTGAGTGGAGCCTGGCTCCCACCAAGATGCGATTCCTTCGCGTATGCAACGAAATCAAGATAACCTACTCCCCCGTGATCGTGCCCACCCTCAATCCACCCAACCCCATGCGAGCCAAGGCGGCCATTGAAGCTCGGCTACACAAGATGTTGCTGAGGGATCACCGCCCCGTATTTGATGATCAATTCATTGCCCTGCGCAACCATTTGATTTTCCTGTTGGATAGCCAGCTTTCCTACCACCTTATTAGGGGTGATGAGTCCTACTGGGATTACCAGGAGCGGATCGAATCATTCAACAATTCCGTGGATCGGAACGTGGGATGGAGCCAGTTTCTGTCTATGCATGACGATGAACTGGGAGCCAACGAGAGAATCTTGGATTACGCCACGGTGCTGGTTCACGTAGCTGTGGCCCACGAAGGAATGAGCTACACCAGCGCAATTCAGTATGTTATTGGATTGTTTGAAGCTAGAATTAGACTATATAAGTCAACAATTCGTGGCTTTATCCGATCCAAGAACAAGAGGAGTTAATCCATGAGCTTCAGCTCTCTGAATGACAATGAAGGTCGCACCCAAGGTGGAGCGAATGGCAAGGCATTTGGCCCGGTTCGAGTCACCTTTCTGCTGATCGGACTTCTCCTGGCGGTTGTCGGCGGCGTGCTGATTACCTGGCCACCGGCCGGTATCCAGACCGTAGACACCATTGCCGTGATGAGCCCCGAGGCGTTCGGCGCATTCGTTGCAGACAAGGGCCGCTTCATCATGGTGCTGGTGGGCTTCATTTCCATGGCGCTCTCGGTGTTCGGGTTCCGCAAGAACGCCGACCGCTAATCGGATAGCCCAGTGACTGCCCCAGTTAGCGGCGGCGAGCAACATTCAGAAGCGGCTTCATCATCTCAAGATCAGGGTGGCGGAGCCGCTTCTGGCGTATCTGGCATGCCCGAGGGTTATGATCAATCCCATGCCCCAAAAGTTGAGTCTGATCCCAACGTGTCGTTCAAGGAGGATCAACAGAGCGGCGCTCACATCCCCAATGGTCCCGGCACGCCGGCAGGGAAAGAGGATGCCCTAAAGGGTGACGCACAGGTTCCCAAATCTGGAGGCAAATCCAAATCCGGCGGACTTTCCGGTGGGCTCAATCCGACCAATCCAGCGGGGAAAAAACTTCTGAATGGTCTCGGAGGATCGGGCAAAAAGGGTTCCAATGATGGTGGCCCGGGCAAGGGATTGCTGCCCGCTCTGGGCGCACTGGGCGGCAAGGGTGGCGGTGGACAAGGTGGAGCTGGATCGGGGGCCAACAAATCCCTTCCGGGTTTGGATGCCACCAATGCTGGCAAAAAACCCGGAGAAGACAGCAAATCTCTGATGTCCGGCCCCTTGGATTCTGTACGCAAATCCTTGAACACAGCCACCAGCCCTGCGCTGAAAGTCATTGCACAGGGTGCAGCTGCGGTAGCAGCGATTGCCATTTTGATCCCCGTGGTGGGATTGGTGGCCTTGACTTCAGCGGTGGGGGGAACAAGCGGAACAACCGCAGCCAGCGCAGCTTCCGTTGCGGCTGTGGTGGCCATGCGCTGCGATGTCAATGATGACAAAATGACCGGAACTGGCGCTGGCCCCGGCAACATCAAGGAGTTCGAGGGTCAAAACATTGAGGGCTATGGTGTCGAACAGCTCACCAATGCCGCCTACATTGTCCGAGCAGCCAGCGATTCCGGCATGGGTGACCGCGGAGCACTTCTGGGCATCATGACTGCCATGGGTGAGTCATCCCTCAAGGTCATTGATTACGGTGACAATGCAGGTCCAGACTCCCGAGGATTGTTCCAGCAAAGGGATAACGGCGCCTGGGGTTCCTACGAGGATAGGATGGATCCCTACATCAGCGCAATGAACTTCTTTGCAGCGATGAAGCGCAATGTTCCGAATTGGGCCACTCTTGAACCCACCATAGCCATTCACAACACTCAGATTAACGCAGATCCCAACCATTACGCCAAATTTGAGGCCACGGCAACCCTGATTTTGGACTTCGTGAAGAAAGCCGCACCCACCATTCAGCTCAGTGATGCACAGGGCAAGAAATCCTCCGAAGGTGGGGGCGGTAACACTCCGCTCCTTCCTGAAAATTTGGGCGAGGAATGCAAGGACAAGTCCAATGATACCGGAACGCTTAGTGATGGCTCATATGTTTATCCCATAGCCGGATCAGATGGCAATAACTTTACCTGGAGCACCTATGTTGGATCCGAATCTCACGAAAACGGAGCTATAGATATTCAAGCTCCCGGCGGATCAACAATTGTTGCAACAACATCAGGAGTTGTTCGAGAAGCTGGTTGGTGGGAGTGCTGTGGAAATGTCGTTTTCATCACCCACGATGATGGATTCTCCTCCGGATATTTGCACATGAGAACACCAGCAATCGTGGCTCAAGGAGACCGGGTATCCGCTGGTCAAGCAATAGGTAATGTGGGAAACACCGGCTTTCCCGGCATGGGCAATCACTTGCACTTTGAAATAAGCAGTGATCCAAGTGTCCGACGCAGGTGGATCAAGACGGTTGAGTTCATGACTTCAAGGGGAATCTACATGGGACAATTCAATTACAATGTTGATGATGGACCACCATCACTAGCTGGAGGTTAAGGATGAATAGGAAAACCATCATCATCACTGGGGCATTGGCCATCGTTGTTGGCTTGATCCTGTTCTTCTTGATAAGGGGTGCCTCGTCAAGTGACCCAGGACAGGATCAACCGGTAGATAACAACGCGCTCACTTCCGAAGACTTTGTGCCTACAGAGGAGACCAAGAAGCCGTCCAGCGGGCCCAGCATCGACTCCCCACCCACTGACATGGCCGTGGACAATCAGAAGTTTGATGAGTCCAAGGACGTAGTTGCAGAGGACAGGAAGCCCACGGCAACCCAGACTGAAATGGCCCTGGGTTTTGCCACCCAGTGGGTAACGTATGATTCAAATATTCCCGCAGTTGACAGGGCCAAGCAACTGGCTCCGTACACCTCCAGCTCAACGGAATGGGCCAGCATTGACCCCATAGCAAAATATCTGCTGGATGATCGAGATTCCTCCAATTGGCACATTCAGTCAGTGGCTACGGGTCCAGCCGCCATGGACGCCAATCGCAGCTCTGTGTATCCTGATGCAGCCTACGTTACGGTGAACATCCCCGTGACGGTAACCCGAACCAACAAAACAAACGGGGCGGTGATGAGCGGGTCGGAAGTGTTCAAGCTCGACCTGGACCTGGAGCTAAGCACTGGCAAGGTACTTAAAGTTGGTGGACCAAATGATTGGAAATTGCAATAATGTCTGACAGTGAAAATCGCATCACCCAGTTCAGGGGAGCCTGGAAAGATTACCGCAAGGAGCGGCAGGAAAAGCGGCAACAGCCGCCTAGCCAATTGAAGATGGCCCTCTCCTTCGGATTGGTTGCCGCCTGCCTGATTGTTGGCGGTCTCGTATCCCTGTTCTCCTGAGCGAATTGCTGATAGAATTGCAGTAGATAATCTAAGTCAATCGGAGCAGCAATTTGATCACAGAATGTGTCATGTGGGCTGGACGCATGGTGCCAACCTACCAGGACGAAATTGATGACTGGGTCAACCAATCGGACTCCATCAGCAAGAGTATCGTGCGACCATCAGAGCTGGGCATCGATGACATTGATTGGGATCACCCATGTTTCATTGAAGGTGGTCTATTTGGTGACGTCAACATCCTGATTCTGGACGCTCAACAATGGCCAGCGGCAATGGCTCAAAAGGTTTTGAAAACCCTAGACAACATGGTCACGCCCATGCGGGTGGGTATGGTATTCGCGGGTGGTGAGCCCAGCAAGAACACCATCACGTACGCCACCGAGGACGTGAGGGAGCGGTTTGTTCCCTATGATCCAGATGACATGGCCAAATGGATGGTGGAGTGGCTGCGACACAGGGAGGTGACCTTGTCCACCGAAGATGCCACAACCATAGCTGAGCACGTTGGCGAGGACGTGGATCGCATGGTGGTGGGGATCATCTCTTTGGCCAACACCTACGCGGGCAGCAAGGTAAAGCTGAGCGAATCCATGCATTTCTTTGGTGGAGAGAGCGGCGCGGATGCCAAGAGGCTGATCAGCTGCATCCAATCAGCTGATTCTGCCGAAGCCCTGAACATCTTGCACAGGTTGGTCAATCAAGGCGGACAGAATCTGTACGGGTTGACAGCCATGATCATAGCCAGCCTGAGACCACTGATAGCCCTCTCCTCTGACAAGAACGTGGACCTGGATGCGCTGGGCGTGGGAGGCTATCGCCAGCACTACGTGCAGCGGGAGGCTAGATCGGTGAGCAAGGGTGCTGGCCTGGCCATTCAAGAAGTATTGTCCCGGTCTGAAGGGCAATTCTTTGGAGGATCCAAGTTGTCGGAGCGGGACATAGTGACGGGCATGATCCTGTCCCTGTGCCACATATTCAAGGACATCTCATCTCGCCGTTGAGCGGGCATTTGTAGTGCTAGAGTAAAGACTAGCGCGATCAGTCATAGCAACAATCAATTGGAGCACAAGTCATGGATTTGTTCAACATGGACCTGGAAGAGGCCGTTGACGATGGACCAAGGAAGCGGTCCAAGCAGCCCTACAAGGAATCGGTGGAGCGACCACCCACCAAGGCTCAGGTCATCGCATCGACAGATTCACTCTTTGAGGATCTGATCGAAAAGCCCAATCTGCGGGAGCTGTACATCAGTCAGCAGCAGCTGGTTGGTGACGTCAAAGACAGCAACGGTTACAAGATGATCGGCCTGTTCGATGGAGCTGGTGGATCAATGACCGGATTCAGTTGGGCCGGGTTCGAAGATTTAGCTTCGGTTGAGTTCGTGAAGTCGGCACGGGAGACCCTCCAGGCCAACTACCCCAATTCCTACATCATCGAGCCGGAACAGGTTCTGAAAGATGCACTGGAAATTGCCGCTGAGCTGGACATTCCGGTGATCCAGGCCAAGGATTCCCTGTTGGATGACGAAACCAACATGCCCACCCTTTCTGGCGTGCATCTATACCGGGATCAGAAGAACCGCGGTCGGATCATGCAGGGCACCATCAACTGGGAGAGCACGATGCTCTCTTTGGGTGGAGAGCGTGGCCACCAATTCCGACATGCTCTGGGCAAGAGGGTGTTCAACAAGTTCTATGTCGCCAACCAGACCATGATCTGGGGCGATGATATTCGGGGCTTGGACCCGGAGGCCATGATGGGCTCCATGGGCCTGGAGCGGGGTGAACTGGACACCCTGGAGGGCTCACCTCCATGCAAATCATTTTCGATGTCCGGCATCCGCGAGGATGGGTGGGGCAAGGTTCTGCACTACTCGGACGAGCGCAACCAGCGCACCGATGATTTGTTCCTGGAGTTCCTCCGTGTCCTGCATGCTGTGTACCCCAAGACATTTGTTGCGGAGAACGTGGCTGGCATCGGCATGGGTGAGGCTGATACTCAGGTCATGGCCCCGCTCATGGAGGGTTTTGATTCCATGGGCTACCGGGTCATCGCCAAGGTGATGAACTCCGAGCACTACTCCGTTCCTCAGAGCCGACCTCGCATGATCTTCATCGGGGTGCGCAAGGATATGGTGGACTTGGAAACCCAGAACCCAACCCAACCCTACTGGCCCATGATGCACTCGGCTGCATATACGGTTCAGGATGCCCTTGATGCAGCAATGGAGGAGAACACTCCGGAATACCTCGATCACGCCAATTGTGAGCGGTTCGAGATTGGCAAGTCCTGGCGCAATCTTCAGCTCGGTGCGGCTCCGGCCAACAAGGCTTTTCAGCTCATGCGCTGCCACCCTGATCGCCCAGCTCCGACCATTACGGCCACTGGCGCAGGCAATCCCGGAGCGGCGGGAGCCATGCACCCCCATGAGTGCCGCAAGTTCACCATTCCCGAGTACCGCTACTTGTTCGGATTCCCGCGAGAGTACGTGTTTACCGGCACGTTGGATCAGCAGGGTGAGCGCATGGGCCGCTGCGTACCCCCATACTTCATGAAGCAGATTGCCGACACCGTTCGGGAAATCCTGGACAGCTCCACGGCCTTGGGCGTGCACACCATTCAGGAGGTGTGATCGTGAGCCACAAGCCAACTGATCGCAAGAAAAGGGAGGCCAAGGACTCCATCATCAGTGAGCTGGGTGGCGGCCTGTTTAACCTGGACCTAGAAGAGGTCCCCGAAGACCCCATCCTGTCCATGAGGAAGTATGTCATGCACTTCCGGCTCATGGTTCTGAGCGACCGATTTCCGTTGATCCACCAAGGCAGCTTGCTCACCTATGGCAAGCCGGGAACCTATCCCTATTCCCAGGGTGTGGTCCAGGCCAGCGGGATCATTGACATCCCCGCCATTCGTTCTGCGGCGCCCAGCCTCACCAGCTATGCTTCACAGGTAACACCGGACAAATGGACCAAGACTGACAGCAAGACCGGTCGTGTCTCCAAGGCCAAGCCTGACGGCTGGGAGCGGGTTTGGATCACCCTGGACGATGGATCGTCCATGAGGGTGGAGGATCTGCTATTCAGCCACTACCGCGACCTGGGCTACACGGTGGAAGAGTTGTCCAACGTTGAGCTTATCTACAATGATTTGGTTAAGGCTGGCCACGGCGAAGTGCTGGAAGACCTCAAACCGGAGGTTAAGGCATACAGAACCAAGATCAAGAAAGCTGAGTCTCTCGGCAAGAACGTCAAGTCTAGTTGATTGGCCCCTCAACGGCGATTTGAGCGACTTTCACGTTTTCTAAGTAGAGATACTCGCTCAGATCATTTAATTGCTTCAAATCGCCGTTCCGATAGCTTGCTTCTGGCTTCGCCAGATGATAGTATTGAATCAGAATTAAGTCACACAAGTCACAGACACAAGGTAGGCATCAATGACCCCAGAGCAGCGCCACAACCTCTACGAGGAGGAGAACTTCTCCGGCCAAAAGGACCTCAAGCCCATCGACCAGGTTGAAGGTACCCAGCTCCCGGAATTCACCATCGGCGAGCACAGTGCACTGGAAGAGGGTGCGCGCATGAACTTCTCCGGCACCATTGCCGAGGAGTTTGAAAAGAACGTGATCCCCAGGCAGATTCCGGGGTACGATCAGATGCGGTACCGCCTTTTGCACACCACTCTCCACTTCCTCAAGCCTCACACCAACATGCTGGACGTGGGCACGTCCAATGGCCGTATGTTGCGGGACACGGTGTTGGCGCTGGCTGGCCGACAAGATGAGCGTCTAGTCACCACCAGATTCTTCGGCATGGATTACGAGGAAGACATGGTCACCCAGGCCAACATCCTCATGGAAGAGCTGATGGCTGACGATGACGTGGTGCGGGAGGTTGAGCGCCGCAAGGTTAAGACCATCATCACCAACGGCGACCACGCCCTGCCATACATCGACGTGCGTCAGGGCGACCTCACCAAAGGGTTGTACTCGTCGGAGGCTTTCAACTATTCGGTGATCACCTCAGTGCTGGTGATCCAGTTCATTCCTATTGAGCACCGACCGCGCATCATGAAGCGCATCTTTGACGCCCTCAACCCCGGCGGTGTATTCATCTTTGTGGAAAAGATATTGTCCCCCAATGTGGTGTTGGATGACATGTTCCAGTCTCTGTACTACGATGACAAAGCGCGCAACGGTATCCCGCATGAAGACATCCTCAAGAAGCGCATGAGTCTGGAGCGGGTTCTCATGCCCTACACCGATCAGGGGAACCTGGAGCTGCTGGAAGGCGCTGGATTCAAGCAGCGCAACATCGAGACCTTCTGGCAGGACCTCAATTTCAAGGCCTACGTGGCGATCAAGGAGTAGGTCAGCAAATGCCCGATCACGAATCATCTCTGAGCGAACTGGAACAATTCCTTTGGGATTGGGAAAGGGAGAGCATTCGCCTGGTCGTTACCGGGTCCCGGAGCTGGACTGATAGGCGGACAATTGCCCAGGCCATCAAGATGGTGAATGAGTTCTACCCCATATCTCAGGCCATTCACGGAGCCGCTCGTGGAGCTGACATCATGTTTGGGGAAGAGTGCTCCAAGATTGGAGTGCGCGACATTACCTCTGTTCCCGCAAGGTGGGGTGAACACGATGAAGGGTGCCCGGAGTGGCACACAGGCATGAGCAAATGCAAGCGAGCCGGATACCGCCGAAATGTGGAAATGGCCGAGATGAAGCCAGATCTGTGTCTAGCCTTCAGAGTGGGCGACTCCCCCGGCACCGGAATGATGATCAACATATGCCGCACCCACCACATTCCAGTGGTGGTGTTCACGGTGGATAAATAGACTCTCCGCCTCCGGTACGTGCCCACCTTTGCTGCGATAGACTGACATAAGTAGATAAACAGTCAGGAGGATGGCATGGAATTGTGCCCGCAGTGCGAACACCCCTGGCCCATACACGACATGCAAGAAGGTTGCTATTCGGGTTGGGCATATAGTCTTGATGCTCTCGGTGGATACGTGTTGGCCAAATCTGGTTGTGAATGCAAACTTGCGCACGTTGAGATTTCGCCAGACAGCATTTCCCATGATCAATTGGAGCTGGTGTGATGCTGGGCAATCCCGAATCCATCTCCCAGGGCATGCAAAAGGCCAATGCCCAAAAAGCCCAATGGTTGCAGACTCTTAGCAGCAAGGAAACCACGTTTGAATATGTGGTGGAGCTGAGCAAGACGGAGGAGTACAAAGCTCTGGCGGCTCTGCGCATTCTCAATGTTCTGCTGGCAGCAGATGGGTGGAGCGAAAGGTCAGCTTTGGAGGCCATGTCCCACTACGGGATCGGCCCCAAGGACACCGTCAAGTCCATCCGCAGGAGCAGGTCGAAGATTGAATCCATAGACAAGCTCTTGGCGTCCAATCCTCGGATGTTCCGACCCAGGCCAGAGTTCCCGGAAGGGTGGCCATTCATGGGTAAGCTGTCGGCGTTGTACCAGTCCATGCCTGGTGTTGAGGTTCCGGACGAGTTGCTGGAGCTGATGGAAGAAATGGGCGAAGAATTGCCAGCGGCCTCTTCAACTGATGACACCAGCTTGGATGAGTTGACCATGCTCATGGGAGGTGGCCATGAGTGAGGAAGCAATCAACGATGATCACTTGAATGATCATTACATCTACTCCGTGTACAAGATGCTCATATACATGGGTATCAATCCCTCAGATTTGGTCCCCAATATGACCTCCGAGGACGCGGATCAAAATGGGCGAACAGCATCCATGATTCTGGGCATTCGCAACACCCAGGTGGGCATATCCATAGAGCAGGACAATCCTGGCCCATATTTGGAGGATGGGTGGTTTGTATCACCGGCTAGCCTGGTGTCTCTCAAGCAAATGCACGAGGCATTTCAGGCACTGGAATCCTTTGCCATTGAACATCGACGGCGATCCACTATGAACGCCACCAAGCAAACCTCTCGCCACGAACAGTGGCTCATTGACGCCATCATCCAGCGTCGGCTTCCAGTTCCCGAGCGCAACCACAAGCTACTCAAGGACGATGGCAAGGAGCTCACCACACCGGACATGGCCTGGCCAGACCTGAAGATTGCATTCTTTGTGGATGGCCTGTGGTGGCATCAGTCTCGGGAAGACACAGAGATTGTTAAAGGATTCCTGGAGGATGAAAGCAACCAGGAGTATCTGCTGGAACACAACAGAACCCGAGCTGAGAAGGATCTGGCCATTCGCTCAGAGATGAGCACCAGGGGTTGGCGAGTCCTGAGTTGTACGGACAGGGACTTGGAGAATCAGGTCGGCATCCAGAATCAGGTTCGCAACATCGAACGCATGATGGATTTGGTCAGAAAAGAGCAAGCAGCCCTGGCCCAGATTGTCGCAAATCGAGTGCGAGAAGAGCCCGCAGACGTAAACACGGATTCTGCGTTCAGCGTAGATGATTTCTTGAATTGAGGACGCAATGACAGAACAACCATACAGAGGCAAGACATACGGCTCTGCCGGAGGTAACTTGAGCACTGGCAATGCCAGCCAAAAGTTTGGTCGATCCAATGCCCAAGCCGGTTTGGTGGGGGAGCGATACTTGTCCCGAGCCGCAGAGAATCATCCAAGGGTTCGATCCTACACCACGTACCAGAGCATGAGGGTTCCCAATGGGCGTGGCGGCAGGGTCAACAAGGATGTGGACATTGACTTTGTGTTTGCCTCTGGCAATCGGGCAGTTCTTGTTGATTGCAAGATGTGGTCATCCAAGCACTTTTACTGGTCCCTGTTTGACACCCTCATGAAGGGTTTCCATCCCAGCGGCAAGCTGAGCCGCAACATGGAAATGGCCCGCAATCGCACCCAGGAAAGACTGCCCGGCTCTCAGGTTTTGGCCATTGTGTGCTTTGTGCCCACCAAGGGAGGCAGGACACCCAAGGGCGTGGGCCTGCTTCTGTGGCCCGGTCGAATCCGATCCTACATGACCAATGATGCGCTGAACAAGATCAGCCGCTACCTGGGTGAACCCACTCCACCCAATGCGCAGATTCAGGCACTCATGGGCAGCCTTACACGATAGAATAGCCGTAGAACTACAGTCATATCACACAAAGGCAAGGCAACATGAGCAGCAAACCTGGCAAAATTACGCTAACAGATGAAGAGGTTTCATTTCAGCGGGAAATGGGTATGCACTACCGCAAATTGATGACCCAGTCCGTCAAGGACTTCCTGTCCCACGTCAAAGACAAGAATAAGGTGGGCATCTTCCTCTCTGGCGGAGTGGATTCAACCACGGTTTTGTGGGCGCTGTTGGAGCAGGGCGTGCGACCCTATTGCTACACCTTCAATTTCCCCACCAACAGTCATCTTCCCGGGGATGCTCTGAAGGCCCGAATCCTGGCTGAGAAATATCGGCTACCGTTTCACATCATTGAAATGCCCAAGGACCCGGACGAGCTGGCCCAACTCATCTTCAAGATCAACGAGGAGTCGGATCACGGCCTGGGTCGGCGCCCAGACTTTGAGGTTCTTCCGGTGTTCTACAAGATGACCGAATATGCCCGGGACAACGATGGTGTGACTGACATATTCTCTGGCATCGGTGACTCCATGATCCACCTCCTGGGTCGAACCAATGAGATTGAGGGTCGCTCTGGCCTGATGACTCCGCTGTATACGGACTACAAGCGCATGGTTCATGCGCCCGACCCCCAGTTGATACAAATTATCAAAATGATGAGCCGCCAGGGCAGCAGGATTCTGCTACCCCTCACCACGACCGCGATGATGAACCCCTATTTTGGTGTTCCCTGGAAGCTGATGAATGTGCCCAGACTCAAGCAGATTACCATCGGGGCTTGGAGCCGGGAAGAGGAACTCAGTGAAATCAGAGCTGTGGTAAGCCCCCTCCAGAACGGCGACACCAATGGCAGGGGGTACTACGACACCCTAATTGCCCGCTCCCAGTTTGTGATGCAGTATCTGGGCAAACAAACCCGCACCGCACAGGTGTTCTACAATGCCCTGATGAGGAGCCGGGGCCTGGAGCTGCGAAATGATGGAAAATCCAACGTCAAGTATGATGAGATGTGGTTCCGCTACGCCGCTGATGGAGTGGCTCTGAGTGAAGAGTATTACATCCTGGAGCGGGAATTGATGCGCAAGGGAATCATATCAGATCCGGAGCAATCTGCTGGGGATAACCTGTTTGGTGACCTGTTTGGCGGCGAAGAAGAGGTTGATGAAACCCCGGAAGGCGACATTCCGGAGGGAGTGTATCAAGTAAGCGCGTCGCACCACTACGAGGGTGTTTATTGTCTCATGGAAAAGTGCGCAATTGACATGGTTCAGTACCTCGGCGAATGCTCCCAAGCTTCAGCTTCGGGTCCTCGGGAGGTCTTTGCGCACTGGCAGAATCTCGCGGAAAATAATTTCAAAAATTTGCGACAAATACGCACCAATTAGTGCTGTAGGTGAAATGAGCCTACTAGTATAAAAGTAGAGCGAGAGAGCTAGTGGAGATAGAGACCCACTCAAGAGCTTCTCAATCTAAACCTGGAAAGTATCGGAGGTGAATATACCATGGGTGGTGGCAAGGGCGCTAAGGGCGGAGCTGCAAAGAAGGGCGCGTAAGCGTCTGACTTTCAGTCAACCCTCACAGCAGGAGTTAGCGGACTTCTTCACACTTTCGTAGAGGCCTCGGAGTTCAATCTCCGGGGCCTCGCTCATTATTCAAGTCATATTCACCAAGACAAGAAGTCAAAGTCATGTCATCAGATCAGTCTGACAACAGGAAGCGGTACAAGCTGTATCGGCAAATATCCTGGTATCAGAAACAGGCCGGAATGGACCGTGCTGATGTTTTGATGTTCGCCCAAGAAATGTTTGAAGATTTGGGCGAAGCTGAATCAACCAGCGACATCTCAACCGAGGCGCTGGAAGACCTGCTATTTGGTCTCAAATCCTGGTTCGCCATTCAGGCCGTTCGCAACGCCACAGGAGTGCTGCTAACGGAGGCCAAAGTGGTGGTTGAACGGCAGGGAGAGACCGCTGCACAAGCTGCAGAAAGACAAACCAAAGACGGAAGCTGGGACTGACCCACTTCCGTTAGAATAGACTAGAACTAGAAGCGCATTTGCGCTGGCGCAAGTCCTGGAAGATTGCGCTCAGTCAATCAAGAACACCGCACAGACAGGCAGTCCAAGTAGATGGCAAATCAAAAGCTTAGTGATGACCTCCAGAGCATTCTGGATGCAGTCAATTCGGAGCACGGAAGTGATGCGCTCATGACCATGGAGGGAACCTCCGGTCTGTGGCCCATGGACAAGCGAATGCCCACCGGCTCCATTGAGTTGGACATGGCCATCGGCATCGGTGGTTGGTCACGGGGCAAGCTCCACATGATCGTGGGCGAGGAAAGCTCGGGCAAGACAACGCTTGCTCTCATCACTGCCGCTTTGGCCCAAGCTCGTGGTGAGCGCGTGGTATACATCGACGCGGAATCGGCTCTCAACCCGGAGTGGATGGGCAAGCTTGGGGTGGACCTGTCCAGCACGCTCATTGCCCAGCCCAACAGCTTAGAAAACGCCATCGACACGTCGGTCACCGCCATGCAGACCGGCAAGGTTGACTTGCTGATCTACGATTCCATTCCAGCCTTGAAAGCCCGACTTGTCATGGAGGGCGAGGCCGAGCAAGAAACCCGAGCACTTGAGGCTCGACGCTGGTCCTCCCAGGTACCCAAAATCGTGCTTGCCGCAAAGGAGCACAACGTCACAGTCATCTTCATCAACCAGATGCGTGACTCCATGAGCATGTACGTTGCCGAATCCTATCCCGGCGGCCGTACTTTGAAGTACGCCATGTCAACCATCGTCAAGCTCAAGAAGTACCTCGAGGGTCGGGGCAACGACGATGGCGTTGACTACCACGACGCAAACTTTGAAATCATCAAAAACAAGCAGGGCTCACCCTACAAGAAGGGCAGCTACACCATCTGGACCAAGAGCGACACGCCCTTTGATCCGGTTCTGGATTCCTTCTACTCCGCGCTCAAGTTCGGCATCATCCAGAAGGGCATTAAGTGGGACCCCGACGAGGAAGAGCTGATCACAAAGAACAACTGGTTTAGCCTCGAGGTTCACCCCGACGACACCGAGCTCATCGAGCTGATCCGAGAACACATCGATGAGGACTTCGATGCTCCGGCTATTTCGTTCTACCGCGAAGGCCCGATGCTGGAAGCCTACAAGCAGCTTCCCGGGGTGGAGAAAATCGTCACCGAGAAAATCATGAGCACTCTAGACAAGAATGCTATCATCCACGTAGATAGCGAAGGGCAGTCAGAAGCTGAACTGGACGCACTGCAAGCCACGGAGGAGTCCGAAGAGGACAGCTAACGAATCGCCCACCCATTCCAACCAGAGGATAGCCCATGAATGACGCAGCTTCACTTATTAAGAGTGCTGTTCCAATCTCGGCATACGTGAACCGATTCAGTGATTCTCTCAAGTCTCTCGGCGGTGGAAAGTACAAATCAACTTGCATAGCTCATGGTGGTGACAACACCTCCGCAATGAGCATCGATGATAGCAAGGGCGTGTGGTTCTGCCACAGCTCAGAGTGCGGCGGCGGGTCCATCATTGACCTGTGGATGCGCATGAATGACTCCCGGGACTTTGGCGAAGCCATCACCAAGTTGGGTCGGGAGCTGAACATCCAGTTGCCGGAGTATGGGGGCGGTTCGGGTATTTCCCAGCGCCGCATCCTCTCTGCTCTGAAGAAGGTTCAGCGAGAGGCTCAGGACTTCCTCCTCAATGATGAGCATCCAGACGCCCAGGCAACCCGGGCCTATCTCAAGGAACGGGGCGTCAAGAAATCCCTGATCAAGAAGTGGGGAATCGGCTCCCTTCCATCGGGCAGGGAGGCCGCCAAGATCATCCAAGAGGTTTGCGATGACGAGTTGGCCCTGGTTGAGGCGGGTATTCTCCACCGCAACGGCAGGGATGGGTCACTGTGGGCCGCCATGAACGGCCGATTGCACTTCCCCATTCGTGACGAGTCCGGCTCAGTGGTTGCCTTTGGAGCACGAATGGTTCCGGAGGTGAGCCATTCCATGGAGGGCAAGTTCATCAATACCCACGAAACCTCCGTGTACCACAAGAGCCGCATCCTGTACGGTGAGCACCTCTTGGGTCGGGACACCGAACACATCATCGTTGCCGAGGGCTACCTGGATACCATAGCTCTGAACGAGATGTACCAGGACACCTCGACGGTTGCTGTAGCGACCTGTGGCACGTCACTGGCTTCTGGGCACATCGAGTCCATCAACCGCTTCCAGTCCGTAACCTACATGTTTGACGGCGACGAGGCGGGACAGAAGGCATCCGTGGGCGCGCTCAAGTCCCTCAATACCCTCAGAGACAAAGCCTCAGTCTGTACGTTGACAGACGGCGATGACCCCTGGGACCTGTTCGTTCGGGGTGACACCAAGCTCCTGGAAGATGCGCTGGATTCATCAGCTTCATTGTGTGATCAAGTAGTGCACTCCAAGTGGAAGCTGGTAGACGGCAACGAGAACAAGCTCCTGGATTGGCTCCGGGACACGGTGGGCACGCTCAGCTACCACCACCATCGTGACCAGATTGTGAACATCGCAGCCGAAATCACCAATAAGTCAGTCTCGGCCCTCAAGCGCGACCTGGCCGTTCCCGTGGACATCAACAGTCGGCGGGTTAGGGATGGCAACATCAATTCCATGAGTGACGCGGCCCGTGGATTGTGCATGGCTCTGCTGGACATGGATGATCAGGTTCGGGATGGCATCTTCGTGGGTCTGCGCCCTTGGAATCGCAATTCCGAAGAGACCGCGCAGAAATGGCTGTCCCTCACCAGTGACATGGACCTCATGGTGTTCAAGAAGATCGTCCTAGGCGCCGAAGATTCATCCAGTGAGCCCAGCGTTGATGCAGCGGTTGCAGAGATGCTCAGCATCATCGAGCAGGGCGGCAACGTTGGAGACATCTCCTTCAACCTGCGGGGCATGGCCAAACAAGAGCTGGCTGAGCTTTCATCAATGAAACTCAACGGCAAGATTGAAGCCATGCAGGTGAAGATGATTCGTCAAGCAGTCAAGGATTGCAAGAACAGGGACACGCATGGCGTAACCTTTGCTTTCCTGATGGACACGGCCATGAACATCGATGATCGTATCCAAGAGCTGGCAAGCAAAGTAGCCTGATGGGCCTCAGCGCTCGTGAGCGCGTTTCTGACGCGATTTGAGTCAGAATTAGTAGCTTTACGTTAGCGAGGAATAAAGGTCGCTCAAATCGCATTTTTGACTACCTTCCCGTTAGCCCAAACAGATAGTAAACTCAGTAGAGCGCCGAGATAATTGCGCGCCACCAGTCATACATTACAGGAGTCACCAAATGGACCTCTTTGAATTGGGTCTGGGTGAGCGAGTCGTAGGCAAAAGAAATGTTCGCGACCAATTCATCCGCCAAGCTTGGGATCTGTGGATTGAGGTTTGTGACCGGCCCAAATCTGAGCCGGACCATCGGTTCAAGAGAGCCGTTACCAATGCACTTGAGCAGAAGCACTCCGAGGGTCGCATCCTCCAGGCCATTTCGGCCGCAGTATACCTGCGACCCCGAACCAGGGATCCCATGGACGTGGGGCGGGTTGTTTCGGCGATCAGCACAGCCAAGGTTGAGAGACAGGCCGTCTCCATCCAGGATTCAGCCCCGGATTCGCCCAAGTACCCGTGGGATAGCGGAGAGCCGTCAGCCAATGCCAGCACGGCAGCTGACGTGGCCAGGGCTTGCGGAACACCCATAGAGGACTGGACCTCCCGTGATCACGAATGCTCCGGTATGTTGATGGAGAAGCGCACACCAGAGGAGTTGCTCGCTGCATCCAAGAGGGTTCAGCTGCACCTGGGGGAGGACCAGATCTTCCCATCTGATCTGGTTCGGCACGCATCTGTTTGGCGCAATCCGCAAAAGAAGGTTCGGGTCCGATCCAACGCCAAGCGAGACACCTACAGCTCAGGCAAGGTTGAATCGGATCAGCTGGAGGGCATGGACCTTACTCTGGATCGGGAATCAGAAAAGGCACTCATCAATGGATGCCCAACGGATTTGATCCGAGAGCATTACATGCAGGCGCCTCCTGGCTACTGGAAGAAGGTCAGTGGACTGGCCGATGCCGACCCGGATGCTTCCCTTTCTGACATATATGATCAGTTGCAACCTTCCACAGACTGGCACCCCAGCGACAGGAGCAAGCTCACATGGTAGTGGAAAAGCGCACCAACAGGCAGGCCGCGATTTTCGCCGCAGCCGAACAGCGGCACCACGAATCGGTGGTCAGACGCTGGAGGGAATCCGCACCGGATCGCACCAATGGGTTCACCATTCAAGATGACCTGATCGAAGGCCGATGGAATGGGCGCATCTCTGATGGAGGTATCCGATCGGTACGCAAGTACCTGAAGCACCCCACCCAATTCCTGATCCTGAAGGGCCAGGCTGGTTTGGGCAAATCCACCTTGGCAGTGACCATGATCAGCGAGTTGTTGCAAAATCACTACCCGCTGTACACCAGTGGTCGGTATGATTCCGCCCCACTTCTGATGCAGGAGTTCTCCTTCCCTGATCGGGACAGTGAGGACCCCATTCGCCGGTCCATTCGAGTGCCCATCCTTCTGTTGGATGATGTGGGCGCAGCCAATGAATCCATGACCGCTCACCAGCGCAAGGGCCTGTGGTCTGTAATTGATGCTCGATGGGGCAATCGCAACAAACTCACCCTCATGACAACCAACATGTCTGTGACCAGCACCAACGAGGGGCAGGGCCTCATTGATTGGTTCGGTGAGTCAGCGTGGGATCGCATCAAAGATGATCTGACTCTCATTGATTTTCACGGCGAGAGCATGCGCGGAGAAGATTGAGCTCGAAAACTAAGAATCCTCGGAAAATGAGTGATACACTTATTTTAGCGACGCGAAAAGTAGCGTCGCGGGCCTCCATGGCTTTGATCTGATGCGCCGGTGACTCTTCCAGGATTCACACGAAAGGCACTTGCTGACTTCTCTAACAGCAAGTGCCTTTCGTTCACTCTCCGCTCGATACACTAGAAGTAGACAGCTATTTAGTCACGGAGAGATATTGAACGCATTTGAAACCCTGGCCCACCCAAGCAAGTTGTGGGGAGTGCATCAGGACAACGCCCGGGTGTTGAGGGACAATCCTCGCAGGTTGGCTCCGGATTTGATGCGTATATTCCTGGCAAACAAGATTCCCCTCACAACCTGGGGTCCTCCCGGAAGCCGCAAGACCCGGTACATTGAGAGCCTGTCCCAAGAAGTGGATGCAAACGGCGTTCCATTCCAAGTAGTCACCATCCAGCCTTCGACCAGCGACCCCACCGTCATTCATGGCATGTACTACACAGCCCGACCAGAGGGCGGCGGGGAAACCATCATGTTGCGGTCCGTTCCAGAAATTGCTCAGCGCATTTACGACTACCACGAAAATACCGGTGGTGTGACCAATGTGCTGCTGGACGAAATAACAACCTGTAGCTCTGCTCAACAGAACTCGATGCTGGGCATGCTCACCCACGGTCAGTTTGGCTCCATCAACATCTCCCACTGCACTGCATTCATTATGGCGGCAAACCCGGAGGGGACCGTGTCAACGGTGAATCCGTTGAGTGAAGCTGTCATGAACCGAGGAGGGCACATTGCCTGGTATGGTGATGCTCAGCTGTTCCTGGAGGAATGGGGAAACGGATTTGGCATCGAAAGCCTCCGCCCCCAGGAATTGACCAAGTGGTACATCGACACCCTCATTGGTGATTCCGTGGATGATGCATTCAGGGATGAGAACTGGTCAGTTGAGGAGCTGGTACCCTACGACAGCTTCCTGCATTCAGAGCGAACCACCACTGATTTGGCCACCATCATAACCTACATCAACACCCACTTCAAGCCCTACCCTCAGGACATACGGCACCACTACATCATCAAGGCCACAGAGGCCCTGCAAGGCCCAAAGTGGGCCAATCGCATGACCGCAGTGTGTGCGCAGGAGTCGTCTCTGGTGTCCAGCCAGGACCTCAAAGACATGGTTGCAGAGCATGGGCTGAACAGCCTGTCGGGATCGGTGGGGGCACTTCAAGGCAAAATGTTCCTCGCCGAAACTGTGGACGGCGTGCAACAACGATTACCCCAGGACACCATCAGTGAGCTTGCAACCAAGTTGTGCAATGAGTTCATTCAAAACGATGACAGGTTGGCTTACCTGACCCTGTGGGCATTCATAGCAACTGCACCCAGTTCGGGAATTGCGGCGTTAATCAACCCAGTTGGTCTGAATGCGTTGATTCAGGCAACCAACAAGGCCCGAGCAGGCAACATGGACAGACAAGATGTCATGCCGGTGTTTGTGAGCGCTGAAACCCGTGAAGCCATCAAGGTGCTGAAGAGCGCCCTCTAGGCTCCGGAGCGGTCTGAGCCCCACTGGTTGGGTTCGGCGTCGCCAATGCTGTTGGTTGCCCCGTCCCAATTGACCTGGAATGATCCGTTGGAACCCACTCGGTTGAGCGCCACTTCCACATCCATGATGTGGGCCGGCTCTGTGGCGTCGTAGTGGTTCTTGCGGTTGAGAAGAATGGCCGCATCCACGTCCTGCTCGATGGTTCCCGAACCTCTGAGGTTGCTGGGTGAAGGCATTTCGCCGTGCGCCCCTTCACGGTTGAGCTGGGACAGATAGATGACCGCCACCTCTTCCTCCATGGAGAGAAGCTTGACATCTCGGGTAAATTGGGACAGCTCAGCCAGCTCATTGGACTTGTTTTGCACGAATAGCTGGATGTAGTCCATGCCGATGATGATGTTGCGATTGGGGTGGCGTGCGATCACGCTCATCACCACTGACATGAAGCTCTGCATGCCGCCGGGAATGTCTGCGGGGAAGATGGGGTACAGATCGCTGCGCCTGAGAACCTCCATGCAGGAGTTGTACTCTTCCAAGTCTTCCGGATCGGTGAATGCTTGTTCTGGCGTCTTGTTGCCGTAGACCACATCTTTGGAAGCTGATTGATTCAGCTGTCCCATGGAGGACAGCATCTTGTACATGAAGTCCCGGTGCAGGGTCTCCAGCGACACGAAGATGATCACGGGAGGTTGCTCTTCAAACAACATGCTGCTCACGATATTCATGAGCATGGTGGTTTTGCCAATCTTTGGTCGTGCCGCAATCACGTAGTTGCGACCTCCCTCGATGCCGCCACCCAGGCATTTGTCCAGTTCTGATATGCCAGTGGGAATCTGGAACGGAGGTTTGCGGTTGACGTCTGCTAGCTCATCCATGAACTCAGCCATTGCCCTCACCTCTTTGGCGGCCAGATTGCTCATGGCTGCCTTTTGCATGCGCTTGGAAATCTCTTGCGGAGGCAGGTCATCTTCCATGATTGCTTCAACAATGTCTTCTGCATCCCGAAGCATGGAACGGGCCGACCTGTTCTGCACCAGAATAGCCACAGATTTCTGCAGGTCTTCCAGGGTGCTCACGGCTGCTAGAGTCTGCAGACCAATGATGATGCTGTCCGGATCGGCCGGTAGGCGATCACCACCAATGCGGGACAGGTGGTCGGCCACCGATGCATCTGTGATTTCATCGCCCATGTCTACGGATCGCTCGATTGCCCGCGCCACCATCTTGTTCTGGGGCACGTAGAACAGATCAACTGGGCTGGTTCCCGAAGCCAGGGTTCGGACCTTCTTCCACCAACCCAGACCCTCTGAGAGGCAGGCTCCCAAAACGGCGGATTCCACGGATGGAGAATGTGGCACTACTCTTTCAGACATGCAATTCCTGACAAGTGGTTTGAGATGACTAAATAATCTAGGTCTATTCTACTCTCTGACGGGAGGTTTCTAGTTGTTTGCGCCTATCAGTAGTAAGCTATTCAGTAGATATAGTACACACGACAGCCAGCCACATCAGGAGATTCCTTGAGTATTCAGAGTTCAGTTCGGCGCAACAGTGCGCCCATTGGCATGGCTGCACTCCCCACCTCTTCCCATTTGCTGATCATCCGAGATCCGGATCTGGGCAAGAAGCTGGAAGAGGACCCCAACCACGCATGGTGCGTGGAGGTCTCGGGTCGGGGCAGCCGCAAAAGGTGGTTTATACCTGTCACCCGTGCACACCTATTCGCAGAAACCCTGGGCAAGTACAGCTGGGAAGATGATCAAGACATCGACACGGACTGGCTCCAGATCTTGGTGGACGAGTCATCCTGGGCGCGGGAGAACCGACCCAAGCCCCGCACCGGCATTGCGTGGATGGCCGGCAATCACCTTGTCATCCAATGCGGGTTTGTCTTCACTCTGTCCCGCTATATTGAGAGCCTGCCCAGCAATTCTGTCACCTACCACCACGACATCAAGGGCTGGGTCATCGCAGACTTGGACCTCAATGAAACTGAGGCTCTCCGGGACAAGCTGCAAAAATATGACATCATGCTCAGCCCTGAGCTGGAATCCCGACTGGATGGCTCTGAGCGGTGGAGGGAAATCCTCGCCGAAGCCGTCAAGCAAGCCAAGGCTGATGGCTATCCCGTACCGTCCATGTTCATCACTGATCGGTGCTTGAAGACTCACCAAGAACAGGCGGTTTTGGCCATGGCTCACCGCCGAGCCAATCTTCTGGCCGACCAGGTGGGTCTGGGCAAGGGCAGCGAATTCATCGGTGCATGGCTCTCCATTGTGCAGAAGATGATCGAAGACGGAGAAGATGCTCCCTGGCCCATTCTCATCGTCACCACCTCGTCTCTCAAGGAAGACATTGCTGGGGAGATTCTGAAGTGGAAGCAGGACGCCAAGATCGAAGTCCTCTACGGCAGGAATTCCGACCCCATCAGCGAAGAGGCTGAGTTCATTGTCACCAACATTGACCTGTTGAGCGGTCGCAAGGAAGACATCATGGAGGCGGGCATCAGGGGCTTTGTTTGCGATGAAGCTCACATGCTCAAGAACCCTGATGCCCTGCGCACCCAAGCAGCTCAGGAGATTACCGACTGGATGCGGGAGCAGGAAGATGATCCCTACATTACCCTGGCCTCTGGCACTCCGTTCCTCAACAGACCAGAGGAGCTGTGGTCGTTGCTCTGCATTCTTGGTCGGGAAACCCTGTTCTCCGACTACGCCGAAGAGAAGCTGGGTGGCCGACTATTCAAGTTCCACACCAGAAACGGTTGGAAGCACCTGAACGTGTCGGATCGCAACCTCTTTGAACGGTACTTCTGTGATGGTCAATATGACAAGTACAAGAAGTGGTACGCTGACGGCGCCACCCACACCCTGGAGCTGAACCAGCTTCTGCTCAAGACTTGCATGATCCGTCGCAAGAAGAGTGACGTCATGCACCCCATGCCCAAGCTGGATGAGTTCCTGGTACCCATCGACATGAGCGCCCAGTACGCACAGGATTACGACAATGCATATGATGACTTCTACCAGTACATGAAGGAGTTGGCGACAGCAGAGGCGGAAGAGCTGGACATCTCCATCAATGAGGCCATCAAGATTGTGTTGAGGAAGCTGGCGGCAAACAAGCACATCATGCAGCTCACCCATTTGCGGCAGATCGTGGCCAAGGGCAAGATTGAAGGCACCAAAAAGTGGATCAGGGACTTCATGGACGGCACCCTCACCTACAGCGACAAGGAGGGAAAGTCCATCACCGTTGGCGATGACCCCACCCGCAAGAAGCTGATCGTGTTCGCCTACCATCGAGAGGTGCAACAGATGTTGATCAACGATCCGGAGCTGCAAGAGTACGGCCTGGTGCACATCCGATCCGGGGAGGATCCCGAGGAGCACAAGCGCATGTTCCAGGAGGATGATCGCTACCGCCTCATGATCTGCTACTCCGGGGCACGAGAAGGTCACACATTAACTGCGGCCAAGGACGTTTTCATCTCAGAAGTGCCATTCGTTCCATCCTGGGTGATCCAGATGGCTGGTCGTTGCTGGGCTCGCATCTCGGAGCTGTACGACCCCCATGAGGCCACTGTTTGGTTCGGTGTCACTCCTGGCACCATTGACTCCAATCTGATCAACAAGGTGCGGCTGAAGAAGCGGTCCTTCTCTGCTGTCATTGACGGTGAGGGCATGGAGAAACTGGAAGATGAAGACAACTCAGATGAAGCAGCAGATGCTCTGATGTCCATGCTGATCGGAGGCAAGAAGAGTGTCAGCATTGCAGCCTAGGGTTGTCTACGCCCGGAATTGCTCCGTGGAAATCATGGATGAATTCAGGGCAAGGGAATTTGTTCGGCAACATCACCGAAGCGGCGACATATCCGCCAAGACCACCTCGGTTGGGCTGTTCAAGGGCCAAGAATTGCTGGGCGTCATGCAGTTCTGCCTGCCACGCACACCAAGAAAGCTGAGGGAATACAGCACCGAAATGGTGCGCATGTGCTTTGCGGATGGCGTGCGAGTGGTGGGAGGAGCATCCAAGATGTTCAACCACTATCTGCGCTCCAAAGACCCCCACGATGTGTTCACCTACCAGGACACTACTGGGCAGGTTAGTGATGTGTATGAGCAGTGCGGAATGACCCTGGTCTCCCAGGACAAGAGCAAGCAGTACTTGGTGGCTCCGGGAGTTGAGCTGGTTGACGCGCAGATCGGCAGCACTATGCACACTGTTCCTTTTGTTGTGTCCCAAGGCCCAGATGCAATTCTGGGCACCGGCCTGGGGGAAAGAATAGTACACAAGAGGTGGCACCTGAACCGGAACTTGGTCGATGAAGATTGCCATCTTTGCGTAGCTACCACCCCAGTGTCGGAATTGTTGGACACGCGAGATATTATTGCCGTATAGAGCTTTACAGACAGGAATCTAATGGAAGAGCGTGAAACCATAGCATCCATGCTGCTGGATCAGCTGGAGCGGGTTCCGGAATGGATGAATCAGGGAGCCTGCGTTGACGCCTCCCTTGACCCTCTTGACCCGCACCACGCAGAGGCATTCATCCGAGAAGTGTGCGGGAAGTGTCCCGTTATCCAGCAGTGCCGATCCCATTTCGAGGACAGCTCGGAGGACCTAAACGGCGTGTTCTACGGCGAGGAGATGTAATGGCGGTTCAGGGTTTGGGGTTGACTTCCCCCTGGGAGGGGTGGCGAACCTTTACGCTGGGTGCATCCATCGCCTTCTGTGTTGTTACATTCGTGTTCATCAACATTCCATTGGGTTGGGCAGCTTTCGGGGTTATGGTAGTTCTGGCCTATGTGTGCAAACCCATCGGTGAACCCGGTAATAATGGTCGGCACTACACTCCGGACAGCAAGGGGTTCAAGCGAGCCCGCTTCCTCATGGCCTACCGCGCACGTCTTCGGGACGCAACCAAACCGCTGGTTGTGTTTGGTTTTGGCCCATCCATGCCGGACGAGGATCACGGATACCAACCCGGCTGGACCCCCTTTGGCAGGCTCTCGTCCATCTGGTCCTATCTGGCTGCCGGTGGGTTGACTTGTTTGGACTTCTGGCTCCGCAACTTGCACTTTACCCAGTTGCCGGAGTGGTTTTGGATCATCTCAACTCCGCTGAGCTTCGTAGGTTGGCTGCATCTGATCCAGAGCGTCAACTACGTGAAGCTTGTCCAAGCAGACGGGGTGGGTATCGTGGGCATGGAGCCCGCACCGGCCACCATGATCCGCTCCCTCAAGGAGCACTATGACTTTGCGGCAATTCTGCGCAAAGCCCTGTTCATTGGCTTGGGCGTAAGCGCCGTACCTGTACTGCTGGAGCTGGTATTCCGCACATCTTGGATGATAATGCTGGTGACGGTGCTCATCACTGTAGCGGTTTCCATGCTGGTTGCGGTAAGTAAATTGATGAAGACCGAATACCGTGCAAAGTGGGCACATCGAGTTGAGCGGCGTGAGTTCTGGTCCAGCACCCTGTCCTTCCTCCGGGATAACACACCAATTCTGGTGGTTGAAGCAAGTCTTCCATCCCTGGAGGAGTGGGAGGCAGCTGGCGGCGGCTCTGGAGATGAACCCTACCAACCCAGCGTACACCTTGCGGTGTTCCGATTTGCACCCAACGCAACGTTTGCTGATTACGCCAGAGCGGACATCGAGGAGAGGGTAAAGGGTGCGCTGGAAGCCGCCCATGTGACCATATCCCCAGTTGCGGCGCAGAATCCGGACACCGGTGAAGACATTCCCGGCTCCATCGGCGCAAAGGGCTTCCGCCTGTGGTGGACCGAATCCCACATAGACATCAATGGCGTGCTGGAACCCTCCACCGACAACTGGCTCCGTGAGTTCGGTGCCGGATCATCAATCGTAAGCGTGATCAACCAGGTGCGTGGCCTGGGATACAACACCCTGGTATCCTGTGCACTGATCACCCGACCAACCAGCTCTGTGCAGATTCTGGAGTTGACCATTGCGCCCACCGATCCCAACGTCAATATTTCCAACTTCCAAAGGGCTCTCAGCGACATCGAAGGCAACGTCGGAGTGAAGTGGGTGCGGGCCTACAAACCCCAGTCCATGATCCAGGCCGGTGCCCCCACAAATGTGGCCAAGCTCCTGGTGGCCAAGATTGACCCATTGGACCACGAATCGGCCGGGTTGGCTGAAGTTGAGGCTGAAATGAAAGCCTCCGGCGTTACCGGTGGCCGCAGACCTCGCAACCGCAACGCCATCACCTTTACCATGCCAGCCACTCGGTTGCGCAAGATCATTCAGAGTGCCAACTGGCAGTATTACTTCCGCTCCAACAATGTGCAGTCCACATCATCCATGGATGTGCCAGAGATGCTGGAGAACAAGGCCAAAACAGCGGTGGTCAACGAGTTGACATTCGCTCTGCCAGATGGTTTGGAGTTCTCCCGCGTCAAGGGGGCGCTTGAGGGCCTCAAGCAAATATCTGGCAACTCCTTTATGGAAATCAACCAAGGTGCCAGCTCCGTGTCCAGCGGGAGCACCCAAGAGGAGCGGGATCGGATCGTCGCCCAGGCCAAGTCATCCTTCACCGTAGTTGCCTCCAAGAAGGACCCCCTGGCCCGCATCTTCAACTTTGGGGATTATGAGGACAAGATTCTCACCACCAGGTCCTCTGGCAATGAGCGCCTCATTTGGCATCCCGGCGTATTGGCCAACGACGAGCTGGCTGTAGATGATTTCAATGCTGACGAGCCCCACCTGTTGATCGCAGGAACTTCCGGTTCAGGTAAATCAGTGATTCTGCAGAGCATGATCCTGCAAATGGCCTACAACAACACACCGGATGATATGCGTTTCTGGATGATGGAACCCAAGATCGGCATGCAGAGATTCCGCCACCTGGATTCCATTGAGCACTTTGTGGACCCCTGGAGCTTTGATGGCAAGCGAGTCAAGGACCAATTCTTTGAATCCTGCGCCGAGATGCTGGAAATGGCCGTTTCCGAAATGGAGCGGCGCAACGAGGTTCTGCAGCGCCGCTCCATGACCCCGGGCCAATCGGTGCCGGAGAAGTTGAGCCAGGGCCGCACCATAGCCAAGCGAGAGGGACCCCAAAACAACGGGCTGCCCCACGAGATGATGTTCCCGTTCATCACGCTCATCATGGAGGAGTGCGCCACCATCTACACCGGCGCATCGGACAAGGACGTGGCCAACTCCATTGCTTACAACTCCAACCGTATCGCTCGCGAGGGTCGATCTGCTGGCATCTTTATGGTGAACCTAACCCAGTATCCCACCAACGCCTCCATTCCCTCAACCATTCGCCAGCAGATGCGTCGATTGGGCTTGGCAACCAGCAATGCTCTGGCCAGCCGAGTCATCATTGATCAAGACGGTTTGGAGCAGCTCCGCATTAAGGGAACCGGGTTGATCCGCAGCGGATATGGGTACCGCCAGTTCCGCGGCTTCTACCTGAGGGATGGCGATACGGCGGTGGGCGAACCCAATGACATTATTGACATCTCCAATCGCATCCCACTGTCCGCCATGGCCCAGTCCCTGGGGGTGAATACCTCCATGGACCCCAAAGAGGTGTACCGGTTGCTCATTCCGGAGCCGGGACCCACCATCTTTGATATGTGGAAGAACAGCCAAGCAGCGCAGGACTTGATGATGGCCGTTGAGACAGGCAGGGAAACCAGAAACCTGGCCGCATTCAATGATTGATTGAATTGCGCCTAAAATGCGATCTGAAGCGCCTAACCGCTAAAGCTATGTAGAGCGTCGATCACGCGCCAAAGGTGCGTCAAATGGGCCTTCAATGCTTTCCTGTGAACCATTTGTATGAGCTTGGGCATAAGAAAAGCCCTTGGCAACGCCAAGAGCCTTTCTTTGGGTGGAAACCCTAGTCGGTGATGACCGCCGAAACGATGTCAGCACCGTTGATAAAGACGATGTTGCCCTTGTCATCACTGCCCACCAGAGTGTGGTCAAGCACGAGGACGTTCTCACGAGCATCCTCGGTGTTGGCCACCTCTACCGCGACCACGCGGCGGCTGCCACGAATGGCTGTCTCGATGCTGTCCGAGAACTTGTTAATGCGGCGGGTGTTGCTGGCCGGACTGACGTCCGGGTTCTTCTCGGTGTCCAGGTTGACGAACGTGTCAGGCTCACTGATAATCGTAACCGTGCGCCCGTCGCGCAGCGTGATGTTTGCCTTTGCCATAGGTTTTCTCCTTAATGCTGTAGTAGATAACTACTCTTGGAGAATATCTCATAGTGGAGCATATCCGCTTATTTGTGCGGAGTTTCTCCATATAAATACTGCATACACGTGATTGGGCGATAGAATTGACATAGCGTATTCAGCACTTAGTCAATTCACAGGAAGCCAGCAAATGTCACATCTGTTCACCTCCGAGTCCGTGTCCAATGGTCACCCGGATAAAATCTGCGACCAGATCAGCGATTCAATTCTTGATGAAGCACTGTCTCAGGATCCGACTTCACGACTGGGCGTGGAGACTGTAGCCTCCGGCAAGCAAATCCATGTTCTGGGCGAGATGCGCTCTAAGGCTCACATGCCGCCGGAGCGGGTAGAGGAGATTGTCAGGGAGACGCTGACTCGCATCGGCTATAACACCAGCTTCTACGGCGCCGACTTCAACGACCAGGGACAGATTCTGATCAACCCGTCCATCAGTCAACAGTCCCCAGACATTGCTCAGGGCGTGGAAGATTCTCTGGAGATTCGCACCAACGAAGGTGCTGACAAGTACGACCAGCTCGGTGCCGGTGATCAGGGCATCATGTTCGGGTATGCAACCTCTGAGCTGCGCCAGTTCAACCACCACGATTCGTCCTACATGCCCGCTGCTATTCAGCTGTCCCATGAGATTGCGCGACGCCACTATGACCTCCGTATTTCGGAATTGCCGTTCCTGGGTCCAGACGCCAAGACTCAGGTCACTGTCTGCTACGATGACTTTGGGCAGCCCAGCTTTGTGGATACCGTCCTGGTTTCCACCCAGCACATCGAAGAGGTGGACAACGAGGAAATTCGCAAGGCAGTCAGGGATCGCATCATCCTTCCGGTTCTGGAGCAGTACGGGGTGCCATTCGATGAAAACACCCGATTCATCGTCAATCCCAGCGGCAGGTTTGTTATTGGTGGCCCCATCGGCGACGCCGGGTTGACTGGTCGCAAGATCATCGTAGATACCTACGGTGGTTCGGCACCCCACGGTGGTGGCGCGTTCTCTGGCAAAGACCCCTCAAAGGTGGATCGCTCCGGCGCCTATGCAGCTCGATGGGTGGCCAAGAACCTGGTGGCCAACGGATACGCCGATCAGGTCACTGTGCAGCTCTCCTACGCCATCGGAATGGCTCACCCAGTTTCCATCAATGTGGTTTCCAATCTTGGTGACAATCTCACTAAGATTGTCCGAGACAATTTCGATTTGCGCCCGGCTGCGATCATTGAGCGACTGGGGTTGGACACCTTCACCGATTACAAGTCGGTGGCGGCATACGGCCATATGGGTCGCACCGATCTGGTTCTGCCCTGGGAAGAGGTCATCTCCCTCTAATGGGTGCAAGCACAGATTTCCCCTGGCAGCGGTTCCGCGCCGCGCAGGAGTATCTGTATGCCCTCAAGCCCTGGTGGAGGCGTTTCGGCAACAAGATCAAATGGGTTGCAATCGAAACGCCTCCACCGCCGGGATTCACCCACGCTGCAACCTCATTCGTGGGCACAAACCTGAACGTGTACGTGGATCGCAACTTCGTGATCCAATCTCCGCTACACATCATTTCGGGGCGCATTGAGCATGATTTGCAAATGGTGGTGCGCAAAGTGCACTCCAGGTTGCCAAATACCAATCCCGATCAGAGCGTGCAGCGTAACATGGCCTTTGAGTTGGAAATCAACTCGGCCATGATGGAAGAGCTGAGAGCCAACGGTTTGGACACTCCAATAAAGGGCATGCAACTGTCGAGGCTGCTCAAGAATTCCTCTCTGTTTACCCCAAAGGACATGGAGAAATGGAGCGTAACCAGCTGGCCCAAGCTTGGTGAATCTGCAATCTTGCCGGAAACCATAGGTCTTCCCCCAGAGCTGAGCGCAGAAGAATACTTCCGCATCCTAGATCAACAAGATCGGGAAGATCAGCTGGATCAGTTGTATGATTCAGGTGAAGATGTGGTGGCGGACAGTGAATCCAATGATCCAGGCACCGAATCCAAACAACAGGATGAACCAGCCCCGCAGGAGAGCGGAGAGCAGGATCAAACCCAACCGGATCAAGAGGAGAACCAACAGGGTCAAAATGCCTCCAATGAGGATGGGTCTGGCGCATCGAGCCAATCAGATTCTCCAAATGATCCTGACGGCTTCAACCAGTCCTCGGAATCTGGCAATAACCAAAACAGCGATTCTCAACAAGAACCCCAAGAGGATGATTCCCCCGATTCCGCTGATGGACAATCCGGACAATCGGGGGGAGATGGTGATCAGCTCAACGCCATGCAAATGATCAGCGCCATGATGGATGCTGATCCTCTGTTGGATTGGGATGGTCGTGACCAAAGCTACTTGAACAATGATCAAGGCGCAGATCAAGAGGTCAATGAATATGAGATGAATCAAGCCCTCAGTGAAGTGGCTGAAGACATCATGGGAGACTCGGGCTCCCTGGGATTCGGTTTGGAGCCGGGCAATTCCATTGTGAAATGGACCCAAACAAACCTGATCAAGAAATCTGAAAACTGGCAGAACAGGCTATCAGCCTGCATGACCAGGAATCTGAGCAGCGCTAAAATTGACGGGGCAACTGATTTCTCCTACTCCGTGCCCAACCCCAATCAGCACATGGATGCGCCCATTTTGATGGGAATGCATGATTACGCGCCAACCCTCTACATAGTGCTTGACGTGTCGGGTTCAATGATGAATGTGATGGGTCAGGCACTATCTACCCTCCGGGACATAGTGCGCAGCATGTCCATGCGCTACGAGGTTGACACCACCTGGATCACCATAGATTCCAAGGTTCGGGACGTGGGTCGATCCATAAACATTGATCAGAAAACGGTGCGGCGCATCGTGAATGAGCAGGGTTTTGGGGGAACAGAAATCAAATACCTGCTCATGGATGTGGTTGAGGGCAAGTTCCGCTGGAAGGGAAGGCTCCACCGCAAGCCAGACATGCTCTTGGTCATTACTGACTGCGGCTTTCTGTGGCCATGGGTGTACAAGAAGCCCAAGACCAGTACCAGAGTCATCGTTGCGTCAACGCGTCCACATGATCTGGTAACCAACACCAAGGGGAGAGTTGATTTCCCCAACTGGATTGGACCAAAGAATAGGAATTTCGTGCACATCATGGCTGATCGTGGTATCTAATCTCCAGAAAACGGTCAATTGGCATGACGGTGGAATATCTGAACTACTATAGAAATAAGTACAAAACTCAAAAAGTTGTGCCCGTGCGGCATTTTGTTGCACAAATTCATTCCCCAACAGAAAGATTACCTATGAGTTTGATCAGCTCGGGCAGTGCCCCAGGTGATAACACTCCGACGGGCAGTCGAGGTCGAGTAAAGGGCCGCATCCTTTCGATGCTGGCAACCTTTGCAGTCGCACTCACTGCGGTTGTCGGCGGAGTAACAATTGCTCCAGAACCCGCAAACGCCGCTGGCACAACTGGTGCCGGTGGATACTGGACCCCCGCCGGTGGTTGGCTTGGCAACTACATCGCCGCCAACGGCACTCGCGTCTACTGCATCGACGTTCTCGTTGACTCGATCGGTTCGGGCGGTGACGCTGGCGTTGAGTCAAGCGCAATTTCGGGTGTCAGCGGTACGCGAGCCGTTTCTGGCGCTGAGCTTCAAATGATGAACTACGCCATCTCGGTGCACGGTCAAACTTCTGACCCAATTATCGCAGCAGCTGTGAGCGCCTACGTTTACAACTTCACCAGTGCAAACTGGTACGGTAACGGCGCCCACTACATTGACGGTCCAAATGCCGGGGCAATTCAGGCGGCATACAACGCAATCGCGGCTGACACTGCGGCGAACTACGCCAACGGTGGGGGTAGTGGTAGCGTATCGATGGATTTTGTGGTTGATCCCACCAACAACTACCTTGGTACGCTTAATATTCACAACATGAGCCCATCCAACGCTACCGGAACTATTACGCTGACTAACGGTGTCTTTATCGACACCGGTCTTGCAACTCGTGATGGAGTAACCAACAACTCGTCATTCCCTGTTCGCGGTGTGCCGCCAGAGGATTCGGTCGAATACAAAATCAGTGTAGAGGGTGCGTTTACTGCAGCTGGTGGTTATGGCTCAAGCGTTCGTATTCACTCGGATGCCCCTCAGCGAACCGCTGGTCCAGGTGGTCGTAGCGTAAGCAACTTCACCGGGAACGGAATTGACCCATCAGCTCGTTCACGAGTATTCCAGCCCGTTGTTGGGACCAAGGTGGAAAGCAAGTTCGTTGAGCGTGGTGAAACCTTTAGCGATATTCTGACCTTCTCAACCGCACCGGATACAAACGGCCTTAACAATCCGTGGTTTACCCGTGGTGGCGGAACTGAATATGCCCAGATCACCGCTCGCGGCTCGCTGTACTTCACTGGCGTAACTCCTCCGGTCGAATCGGATGAAGCACCAGCAAACGCAATGTTGGTGGCAAGCGATATCATGGTGACCACCACCAAGGAAGATGGCCCAACCATCGACTACACCGTTCCTTCGGACTACGTTTCGGATGAGGCCGGTTACTACACTTGGGTTTGGGAAATCCTCCAGTCGGATCAGCAAACCAGCGCTCCGAACGTACAGGCAATACTTCCTGCTGATTACCACTACAAGGATCGCTTCGGTCGCATTGCGGAAACCTCCATCACCGCAACCACACTCACCATTACCACTGCAGTAACCGATGGTGTCGTTCCCATTCTGGGTGAGGCAACCGACGGCGTTACAGTTACTCCGGTTCAGGGTGGGTGGATTCAGGCCGATGGTCAGCGCGTTCCCGCAACCCTGACTGGTACCGCCTACTACTCGGCAACCGAGCCCGTTCTTGCGGACGAAGCTCCTGCCGATGCAGAGATTGTTGGCACGACTACGCTGGTAGTTAACAAGTCTGGCACCACGGTGAGCAACCCAGTTAAGATGCCAATCAAGGAGGGTTTCGTTACCTTCCAGTGGTGCCTCAATCAGGCTGACCAGCCAGCCGAATATCAGGGCATGATCGCAGAAACCTGTGACAAGTACGGTCAGGCAAGCGAGACCGTCAAGGTTGTAGCGCCTGACGTGACCACTCAGGCCCGTGAGCTTGCAACCATCTACGACGGTCTGTACGACACCGGTATCGTTAACGGCTTCGTGCCCGATAACGTAACCATCGTTTCTTCGCTCTACAAGAAGCCAGAGGTTGGCGACTTCAAGATGGAGAACGGTCAGCCCACCGAGGAAGTCTGGACCCAGGAAGAGATTGATGCAATCGGTGAAGATGCAGTTTGTGAAGTAAGCAACTACATCGGCACCACTGAGCCCGTCGAGGTCAAGCCCGGCCAGAACGACAACGAGAAGTACCGTATGCCCGACATCTTTGTAGATGAAGAGGGCACGTATTGGTGGATCGAAGAAACCATCCATACTGATCCCGAAACCGGTGAGCAAACTGTGATCCGCGCAGGTAAGTGTGGCCTCCCCAACGAGACCACCATCGTTGACAAGCCCAAGGTGACCACCAAGGCTATCGGCGAGGGTCACCCCAGCGATGTCGTTACTGACACCGCAATCGTTGAGGGTCCGCTTTCGGATCGCGAGGATATCACCTACGATCTGACCTGGCAGGCATACCACCGCGCTACTGGCACCACCACTCAACCAGATGAGAAGCTTTGCACCGCAGAGACCCTGGTCTGGGAGAGCAAGACTCCGGTGTCGGTGACCGCTCCTGGCGAGTACAAGTCGGAAGGCCTCAAGCTCGAAGACAAGCACGTGGGCGAAATCCTCTGGGTTGAGACTCTCAACATTACGGTTGACGGTGAGCGTGAGGTTGTTCACCGCGGCGAGTGTGGAGCGGCTACGGAAATCACCAAGGTGACTCCGCGCCCCACCATCGTTGATTCGGGCGTTTCGCCGGTAGCGGCTTCGGTTGCGGCTGGCGCATTCCTCCTGATCGCTGGCGCGGCAAGCGCCCTGATCATCCGCAATCGTCGGAACAAGGTCAACAGCTAACCTCCAATAGCTGACAGAAAAGCCCCACTGATTGATTTTGGCGGGGCTTTTCTGTGTCCAAAAACAATAAATTTGCTCAAAACCTCCCTATTTATGGCCAAAACCGCCTTACTTTCAGCAAAAGTTCGCCTTTTTCGATTGATCTAGTATAGTTGATTACGTCGAGATAGAAACACCCCCCGATTCTGTCCGAACGCAAGCAATGAAAGGAGACACAAATCGTGTCAGAGCAAGACCCTCAGGGTTCGATCGCTGAGATTGACCCGCAGCAAGCAACACCAAGAAGCAGCACAAAGAACAACAAAAAGCGCAACACCATCATCGGTGGCGTCGTTGCCGCAACTCTTGTGATCGGAGGCGGCGCAGCTTTCGGCATCCCAAAAATCATCCACGCCAACCAGGTCAGCCAGTACACCACCGTGCTCGCTGAGACCAACAAGGTCACCGCTCAGACTGCCCAGGACAAGGCCAGCCAGCAGGCAGCCACCGAACTGGTGCAGCTCGCTGATGATGCGGCCCGCACCTACGCCACCCAGCTCACGGCACTGGGCACCACCTCGGCTCCCATTCTCACCGCCGACTCCACGGCAGCGCTCAAGAAGTCGGCCGAGGCGCTGACCAAGACCCTGGGCGATGCGCCCAAGCCCAAGACGGAGAGCGCCAAGCTCCCCCTGAGCCTGGCCCACCAGGAGCGGCTCAAGGCCGACAAGGAGGCCGCCGATAAGGCAGTCGCCCAGGTGCAGGAGCAGCAGAAGAAGGATCTGGCAGCAGCCAAGGACGATGCCGCCAAGACCAAGATCAATGAAGCTGCCACAGCGGCCATTGATGAGGCCAAGGCGCAGAGCATCCCCGCCAATGCCCTGGACCTCACAGTGGCTCAGTCGGTCGAACTGCTCAAGCTGGATACTTCGGTGACGGCCATCTCTCCCGTGCCCGATGATCAGGTCAACGGCGAGGTGCTGGATCAGGCCAAGAAGGATCGGGACAACGCCCTGGCAGCGGCCAAGAAGCAGGCCAAGGCGCTGGACTCGGTGCAGAAGGAACTGGACTCGGTGCACCGGGCGGTCAGTGCGACCGTGCAGCCCTTGCTGGCAGCGGCCAACGAGGCCCCGACCCAGGTCAAGGAGGTCATCGCAGCGGCTCCCAAGGCCGGAGCGGACAAGCAGTCCGCGGCCACGGACAGTGCGAAGGCGGCACAGAATGCCATCGCAGGCAATGCCGAGAAGGAAGCCGCAGGCGACAAGAAGTCCGAAGACAAGGCCAAGCCAGACGCAGACACCAAGTCGGATAAGACCGGCGAGGAGCCTGCCACGGTGGTCGTGGAGCTGAAGACTGAACAGACTCCAGCCCAGATCCTGGCCCTGGTCACCAGCTACACCACAGCGGCCAAAGCCGTCAGCGATCACCATGCAGCAGTGCTGGCAGAGGAAGCAGCCCAGGCGGCCGCAGCAGCGGCGGCAGCGGCGGGAGCCTCGGGTTACACCGATCCCAACACCGGAGGCTGGGTAGACAACGGCAACTCGGGCTGGTCGGGTAGCGGCAATGGCGGCTCGGGCGGCTCGTCAAGCTCCGGTGGTGGGGGCACCGGAGGTAGCGGTGGAACGGGCGGCGATGGCGGCTCGGGTTCAGCCGGTGGAACGCCAGAGTCCTGGTTCATCAGTAATTGCAAGTACGGCTACTGGTGGTCTAACGGTAACGGTGGGTGTCACCCCAACCCCGACCCTGACGGCTGGGATTAATCCCTGTCGGTCTTCATAACTGAATAGCGGCTGACGCCCGGCTTCCTCGGAGATTCGGGCGTCAGTTCCGTTTGCCACCCGTAAGCTAAACTAGAATTAGAAATACTGCTTGACCAGGGATTTACGTTACGCACGGGCTTTTGTTACTGGTCAAATGTAGTATGCAATAGCAGATTGATTGGCAGGAAAGGAAGAATCATGACAACCGCTCACGACGTCGCAGCGTACATTTTGCAGAAGCAGGGCAGCATGACCGCCATGAAGCTCCAGAAGTTGGCCTATTACAGTCAAGCTTGGAACCTGGTTTGGAACGGCGGGCAGAGCTTGTTTCCCGGCAGAATTGAGGCTTGGAAGAATGGTCCGGTCATTCCAGCACTCTTCCCCTCTCACAAGGGCAAGTACTTGGTCAATCAAAGCGACTTTCCCCTGGGCAACTGCGAAGCCCTTTCTGTGGGTGACAAGGCTGTTGTTGACGATGTGCTGGATTTCTATGGTGGCATGACCTCCACTCAGCTCAGCATTCTCACCCATGCTGAAGCACCCTGGATTCAGGCCAGGGGCAGTGCTCCGGAAGGAGTCAACTCCCGGGCTGTTATTTCCCCCGCATCCATGGAAGCCTACTACCGGGCTTTGAACAGTTCGCCTGATGCTGCCCACAGTGTGGAAGACATCAACTTCCCGGCCTGGGCTGGCTAGCAACTCTTCGTGTCTCGCAGAAAGAATCACAAGCGGTCCGCCCCTGCTCTGAAGCCGTCTCCCGGAGCCTGGAAGCTGGACTGGTCCAGGGCTGATCATGAAGGTCCATTCCCGTGGCCCGGTGTAAGGGATCCGGACTTTGGCATGTTGGCTGGAATGCTTGCCCGCCTGAATACCTTGTCGCTGGATGAGGTCATGCTGCTTGAGCGGGCAGGTGGAACGTCGGCAGTGCATCAGCTGAACAGCATGAGCGAAGCAACCGACAGGCGAATGCAAGAGCTGTACGACTCGGGGCATTTGAGTGATGAAGCCTTGGAGTGGGAACTCATTACGATCACGTTTTGCTTCGAGCAGATTGATGCCCGCAGAATCATCGTCCTTCAAGATTCCATTGAGAGGGTGATCTACCCACTCTGGTGGGATCAAAATCACCTGGTTTCCGGCTCCAATGGAAGCCTGCGTGCGGCAAAATCATGTCGCAACTCCAGATGTTTTCACGGGGAGGGTGAATGATGGACGCAATAAACGTGGAGCACTACACCTACAGGGTGAGCTGGTCTGAAATGGACCAGGAATACGTGGGCACCGTCCTGGAGTTCCCAACCTTGTCCTGGATGGAAGAGGATCAAATTTCTGCACTGCGAGGCATCCGTGATCTAGTTGCAGAAGTCATCGTAGACATGCGGTCGGAGGGTGAGGTTGTGCCCCAGCCCATTTCCGCGAGCCGCTTGGTTGCGCTAAGTCAGAAGAGTGTAATGATTTCCGGGATTGCAAAGCTACCCAATTTATCCGGTGGCATTGACCCTAGTGAATCGGATCGCTCAGCGTCGATTTGAGCGCCTTTCTCTGTAAATAAGTAGTTCGATACGCGAAAACGCCCGAGGCGCGTCAAATCGCATCCTCGGGCGTTTGAGATAGACACCAGGTCAGTTGTTAATCGCTTCTTAACCGATTTATTTCAGCTTCCGCCTGCCCAACCTGCCCAGTCGCCGCCGTGCACCGTCTGGTGCAAATGGAGTGTGACCTGAGCGTGATTCACCGCGCCACCTACTGCCCAACTTTTTAACCAGATGATTCACGCGCCTTTAAGCGGGAGAATCAGCGGCTCACGATGAGATACTTCCCTTTGAGCCACTCAAGCGGGCAGCTTCACCCTTTGCGGTGCCTTGGCGATGCCCCGATCGACTGTTGCCAGTGGAGGCGCTCCAGCCCTTGAGGCGGCCAGCTTCTGCCCAGTACATCTTGCTAACCTCGCGCTTCTTGCTGACCATGACCATTTCCGTACTCTGGCCCTGATCCTTGTACTTGCGCTGTGCCCGCTTGAGTTCAACCACTCGCTCTGACCACAGGCGCTGCTTGATGCGGTTGCGGAAGCCCTCGTAAAATGAGTACCGAGCGTTCCAAATGGTGCCACCCTCTGCTCGCCATTCATCCTGCTCGATGAAATCGATGCAATCAGCGATCATCTGAGGGAATAGAAGGTCGTACATCTTCTGGGTGATCTGGATGTCTGACTCCATTCCAAAGGCCTTAACCCAGGAGCCGGAATTGGACAGGATCAAGCTCACGTCATACACTTCGGCGATGGCCAGGAACAGCGCAGCGTAGGAGCCTCCACCACGGTTACCCTTGGTGCCGATGTCTATGGTGATGGAAATGGGAGCGTTGACCTTCTTGCCTTCTTGCTGGGCTTTCTGAGCCCGGAGCATGTCCAGTTCGATGCCGGCCTTGGCTGCCATGCGGGAAACAGCTGTGAGGAAGGTGTCCCGCTCTTCTGGCGTGGCTCCGCTGTCTTCAGCCTTGGCCAACATCTGGGTGAGCAGAGTCATCTTGCTGTCACTCATGGATCACTTACCTTTCATCTTCTTGATGTTCTCTGTTTCTTCGTACATTCTAATCTGCATGTAGCGGGACAGTTCTGGACTCATCTCCTCTGCAATCAAATGCAGATAGGCTTTTCGGAAGCGGTCACCGTGCCCCGAGCCACCCAAGTAGTGGGCAAATTCGTGCAGCAGAAGCAACTGACCATACTCTCTCCACTCTCCGCCATCATCTATGTCGGAGAAGTAGAACTTGCCCATCATGTACATGCCGATCCGGTCAGCGTAGCTGGATTGACGCACCTCCAGATAAGGGTAGGGTTTGTCTGCCATGGCTCGGTATTGGGGCTTGCCATTGAGCTCATTCAGGTAGCGGGACACGTTGTCCAGGGTGAGGTATCGCTTTTCCCGTGGCATCACAAATGTTGAACCGTAGGCTTGGTGGGTGCTGATCCCAATTTCGTCCAAGGCTCTCAACAGAAGACTGGTGTGATCATCTACCTCGTACACCACACTTGCGGAGTCGTCAATCTTACGATTGGCCATCAGGCCGTCTCCCATTTGATGGCCAGGGTCTCCGCAACCTCATCTGCTGCGGCCTCGTCAATGTTGAACTTGAGATGATCGTGGACCACGTCAGCTCCGCCGTAGTGTATGATGGCTTGATTGGGGCCGCGACCCAGCTTGGTGAGCAGGGCGCTGAGCTTGCTCAAGTTGCCACCGTCTGCGTAGAACCGGAAAGACGGAGGGCCTTCCTGCTTGGCATCTTTGATCGGAGGCAGCGAAGTGGGCTCACCGTCCAGCGCCATGGGGCGGTCATAATCCTCTTCGGCTTCCGGCTCTGTTTCACGAGCTTTGCGATTGCGGAATCGGTTGGATTCGGCCGCCTGGGCCTGCACTTCTGAGATTGTGGGCGATTCTTCCCGCTTCCGGTCTCCTCGCACTACTCTCAGCGCTCTCCTGCGGCGATCTGGAGCGTTTTCATCTTCAACGTCTATCTCGATACGCTCGACAGATTTTGCGGCGATCTGGAGCCATTCTTGCTCGTCATCTTGAGCAACGTATCGGACGGCCCCGCTGACGTTGACAAAGGAGCCTGACAGGGAATCGCTGAGGTGGTACCCGAACGAGATGCCCTCCAATCGCTTGGTGGCCGAAGTCTCGATGATGAAGGTAGATCGGAGCTTGCCGTTCTTGCTCTTGTGGTGCTGCAGCTCCGTGAGAATGCCGTACACGTTTCCGTCGCCCTCTTCCAGGGACTCTGGGTCCGGCTCCACTGCATCTTGCGGTAGCTTGCCGGTGAGCTTGGCGTCTTCAATGCGGGGCTCAATCTCGGCGAACGGGTGTTTGCCAGCAAAGAATCCCAGATAGTGCAGCTCCATGCGAGCCTTTTCTGAACGCTCATAATCATCGCCGGAGGAGAGGTCATACTCGTCCATCACCGTTCCCAGAGAATCTCCGAAGTCAAACAGCAGATTTTCTGAGGAGCCGAATGATTCGCTGGCCACATTCTTGGCATCCGCCAACATGTTTTCCAAATTATCAATCATGGGCTTGCGCTTGGGGTGCAGAGAATCAAATGCGCCAACATAGATGAGACCCTCCACGTTGCGGCGATTCACTTTCCTGCAATCTCTGGTGCGAACCAGAAAGTCACCCATGTTCTTGAATGGGCCGGAGGTACGCTCATCCAAAATAGCAGCGATGACGCCGTCTCCCGATCCTCGGATGCCTTTCATGCCTAACCAGATGGCATCTCGTGACGTAGTGGCGTTCAGGTTTGATTTATTGATGTCTGGCGAGTACACCTGAACGCCCATGGCTCGGGCTGAAGCAACTTGAGCCGCCACTGCTTGGTCGCCCATCCACTCAATACATGCTGCCGCGTACTGGGCTGGGTAGTGGTGCTTGAAGTAGGCTGTCCAGTAGGAGATGAATCCGTAAGCCACCGAGTGGGATTTGTTAAAAGCATAACCGCTGAACGGCTCGATGATGTCCCACAGGTCCTGGGCCAGCTTCTTGCCGTAACCTTTTTCCTCCACGCCGTTTATGAACTTGTCATGCTCTGCAGCCATGGCTTCTGGCAACTTCTTGCCCATAGCCTTGCGGAAGTCATCCGCTTCTGCGAGGGAGTAGCCAGCAAAGTGGCGTGCCAGTGCCATTACCTGCTCTTGGTATACGACAAGTCCGTGGGTCTCTCCCAAGATGTCCATCATCTCTGGGTGCAGAACCTCGATGGGGCTGCGACCATTCTTGCGGTCACCGTATTCCATGTGCGTATTCATACTCATGGGACCGGGTCGGACCAGCGCCGAAACGGCAGAAATATCGGCAAATGACGTGGGCACCACTGATTTAAGTGTACGAATCATCGTGTCCGAAGATAGCTGGAAGATGCCATCCGCGTTGCCATCTGCAAGCATGCGATACACACCGGGGTCGTCAAAGGGAAGCTCATCCAAATTGATTCTGATGTTCAGATCGTCTTGAATGAGCTGCACTGTACGCTGAACCACTGACAAGTTCATCAATCCTAGGAGGTCGATCTTAACCCCTCCGCAATCTTCCACGTCATCTTTGTCGTATTGGGTGACTAGGAAGCCGGTCTCTTCATCCTGCCTGGTGGGGAAGTAGTCGGACACCGGTCCGGGCGTAATCAGGAGACCACCGGCGTGGATACCAACCTGAGTGCGAGCGCCTTCCACGTTCATGGCAATCTTGATGGCCGCCGTAAGTTGCCGATCGTTGAGAACCGTGTCTCGGAATGTTTCACCTTCAGACCACTGGCGGCGGCGGGCTTCCGGAACTTCAGACTTGGTGCGCTTCATCAGATCGTTGAGCGTGATGCCAACCTGAGAAATATCTGGCGGATAAATCTTGGTAAGCCTGTTTGCCTCCGTTGCGGGAATTCCCATAACCCTGCAAGCAGACTTGATGGATGCACGCGCTTTGAATGACCCGATGGTTCCGATCTTGGACACCCGATCTGCTCCGTACATGTGCATCCAGTAGCGAATTAGATCATCGCGAGCCTCATCTGTGAGGTCGATGTCCGCATCTGGCATGGAGCGGCGACCGGGGTTGAGGAATCGCTCGAAGAACAAGCCGTGCTCGTTGGGTGGTACGTTGGTGATGTTCATGGCGTAAGCCACGATGGAACCAGCTGCCGATCCACGACCGGGAGGAAGAACGTGACCTCGACGCTTGAGGTATCGCAACCCATCGCCCAGGATCAGGAAGTAGCCGGGGAACCCCATCTCCGCGATCACGCCCAGCTCGTACTCGGCTTGCTCAATAAGCTCTGATGGCACCACCCCCGTATCACCACCGTATCTCTCCACCATACCTTCCATGGTGAGCTTGGTCAGGTATTCTGCCTCACCGCCATCGAAGTCTTCGGGGATGGGGAAGTGGGGCAAGAGGTAGTAGCCAGATTTCTTGTAAGGAATGTCCAGCCCCGAGGCCATCTCTGCGATCTTCAGAGAGTTGCTCACCGCACCGGGATACTCATCCTCTGGGAATAGTTCAGCCATTTCTTCAGCTGACTTGAAGTAGTGTTGGTCACCATGGAATTTGAACCGATCCGGATCATCCAGGGTGGAACCCGACTGCATAGCAAGCATGGCTTCGTGGGTTTCGTGATCGTGCTGGTGATCGTAGTGGCTATCTTGAGCGGCCAAGAGGCCCACGCCCAATTCCTTGGCCAGCCAGACCTGATCGTCCAGAATGTCCAGCTGCTCTTTGATGCCGTGATCTTGAATCTCGATGAAGAACCGATCGGGTCCGAAAATGTCCAGCAGCTCTTGGGCCCGCTCCTTGGCCAGCTCCCGATTCCCCGCCAGCAGGGCCTGATTCACCGATGACCCCAAGCACGACGTTGTGCAGACGATACCTTCGCTGTGCTGGCGCAGTAGCTCCAGATCGACTCTGGGGTTGAAGTAGAAGCTGTCACGCATGTTGGACGCCGAAGTGATTCGCATGAGGTTGCGGTAACCCTCGTCCGTAACAGCCAGCAAGATCAGGTGGTAGTTCTGCTTACCTTCTTCGGTGCGACCCTTGCTGAACCGGTCCGTTGCCTGATAGGCCTCCAACCCGGGAATGATTCGAGGCACCCGGTGATTGGTGCCGTTCTCCTCGTTAGCCTTGGCGATCTTCTGCGCGGTAGCCAGAGCTTTGATGATGCCGCCCATGTTGCCGTGATCTGTAATGGCGACCGCTGGCATGTCCATTTGGGAAGCCAGCTTCACGACGCTCTCTGGGCTGGACAGTCCATCAAGTTTGGAGAAATCCGTATGGACGTGAAGATGGACAAACTGGGGACTACTGTTTGACATACGTGCCCGATCTGAATTGGGTTGACTGAGTTGAAATCTATCTCTAGTCTATCAGCAGATCAGCTGCGATTCACCTGTTCGCCGCCACTCCGTTCATCGACTGGCTGTTGCCAGTATGCGCCGAATGGTTGCGCGAAGGGTTGCCAGCCGCCAGCTCAATCTCATGGACAGGGGAGTGCGGTGTATGGGGTAGCGGGTTCCATCCCCGGAGTATTGGATCACCTCTCCGCCCATGAGGTGAACGTCAATTCCTAATCCCTCTGGGTAGGTGGTGATCCTGCTCACCAGATCACCGTAATCTCGTCTGGCGGCATCGACCAACTCACTGGTGGGTTTGGATGTCGTGGCCATGTCAACCCCTGTCTGACCAGCCCACCGGGAGGAACAGCTTGCCGTCCTTTTGGCGGCGCACCCCGTACCGATCAATGTTGGCCACCAACGAAAGGATGGAGGCCATGACCTGCTTGTTGGTCCGGGCCTCCAGGTTGCCGCTCTCCCTCACGAAGGAGTAGTCCCGCCGCACCTCGGTGGTTTCCGGATCCACCACTACGGGGTACCGAACCTGCACATCGTAGTGCTCCTGGGGTTGGGCATTCTTGGGAACGATGCGGAGCCGCATGTCGTAGTCACTGCTGTCAGTTGCGGTGTACAGGGTGACCTGGGTGCCGCCCATGCGCTGACCAACATTGAG